>ENA-UOIV01000133-UOIV01000133.1-human-gut-metagenome-genome-assembly--contig:-C59-NODE-133-length-87318-cov-13.419548_pt1 | contig 87318 bp, 73 predicted proteins | sample MGYA00242333_ERZ723880 | MGnify/ENA metagenome assembly ERZ723880 | reverse complement strand
TATCCAACACACTCAAGGTGGGACAAGAAGTAGTGGTGCAAATCGTAAAGGAACCGATCTCCACCAAGGGACCGCGACTGACGTCCGAAATTTCGTTTGCTGGGCGCTATCTCGTACTCATCCCTTTCAATGACAAGGTTTCCGTATCACAAAAAATTAAATCGAGCGAAGAACGCGCCCGTCTGAAACAACTGCTGATGAGTATCAAGCCGAAAAACTTCGGTGTCATCGTCCGTACCGTAGCAGAAGGAAAACGCGTAGCCGAACTCGACGGAGAGCTTAGAGTCCTGATCAAACATTGGGAAGATGCAATGGTGAAAGTACAGAAAGCCACCAAGTATCCGACGTTGATTTATGAAGAAACCAGCCGCGCCGTAGGTTTGTTGCGCGACCTCTTCAACCCTTCTTTTGAGAACATCCACGTCAACGACGAGGCCGTGTACAATGAAATTAAAGATTACGTAACATTGATTGCGCCCGACCGGGCCAATATCGTAAAACTGTACAAAGGCCAACTTCCCATTTACGACAATTTCGGTATCACCAAACAGATTAAATCATCGTTTGGTAAAACAATCTCTTACAAGAGTGGTGCCTATCTGATTATTGAGCACACTGAGGCGCTTCACGTAGTAGACGTGAACAGCGGCAACCGCACCAAGAATGCCAACGGGCAGGAAGGTAACGCACTCGAAGTAAATCTTGGAGCCGCCGATGAGCTGGCACGCCAATTGAGATTAAGAGATATGGGTGGTATCATTGTCGTCGACTTTATCGACATGAATGAAGCCGAAAACCGTCAGAAGCTTTATGAACGTATGTGTGCCAATATGCAAAAAGACAGGGCACGGCATAATATTCTGCCGCTCAGCAAATTCGGGCTGATGCAGATTACACGCCAACGTGTGCGTCCGGCAATGGACGTCAACACGACCGAAACTTGTCCTACTTGCTTCGGCAAGGGCACTATCAAATCGTCCATTCTCTTTACGGACACTTTGGAGAGTAAAATTGACTACCTGGTCAACAAACTGAAGGTTAAGAAATTCTCGTTACATGTCCATCCGTATGTTGCCGCCTATATCAATCAGGGACTCGTTTCTCTGAAACGGAAATGGCAGATGAAATACGGATTCGGTATTAAGGTTATTCCAAGTCAGAAACTCGCTTTCCTACAATATGTATTCTACGATACACATGGAGAGGAAATCGATATGAAGGAAGAAATCGAAATCAAATAGACAGAGAAACGGCGTCTCGTTGTAACGAGACGCCGTTTCTCTGTTATTGGAACTATATAGAAAGCAATGCCGGAAGCTCCGATAAACGGGTAATAAAAGGTATACCGGCTTCTCCTGTTTTACCTTCCGGACAACCTTGAATAACCTGACAACCAAGAGACAATCCCGGTTGGATGTCATTTTTCATCGAGTCACCGACAACCAGCACTTCTTCATAGGCAAATCCGGCACGGTCAATTGCCCGTTTCCACAAGGAAGGATCAGGCTTACGGACACCTTCAAGCGTCGAATCTGTAATAGAGTGAAAATAAGATACAATTCCCAAATCCGTTACAATCTTCTTAAGATTTCCATAATAATTGGAAACAAGCAACAGGGTGTATGAGCGATGTAACTCATCAAGTACAGTACGGGATGCGACCACATAATCCGATGAATAATCCGTCACAAGGCGGGCTGCTTTTAAAGGCAAACCCTTCCTATTCTCCGGTGTATCCGGCAAAACGCCACGTTCTATCAGACTTTTAAACTGTAAGTCGGTCTTAAATGCCTGCGTCTCAAGCAGGGAATGTTCGGGCTTTACTAGTTGCAATTGCTCCATCATCCGCTCCGCATATACATACGAATCTCGAAAATTTTCTTTTGTCAAAGGAAGATTCAACTTCGTCGTATAAAGATGAATGTAAATATCCATCCAATGCAAAAAAGGCGAGTCAAGCGTTCCGCCAAAATCAAAAGCAACCGCTTTTATCTTATCTTTATCTATCATTTTTTATTTCCTATCTTCATTAATGCAAGACCTATCACAATCCAGAATAATTCGCGAACACGGGTGATCAGTGCTGTATATACGCCATAGGCTCCCGACAGGGACAAGCCACCTACCGCCAAAGCAAATCCGCCTTCACGGCCTCCTAACTGCATAGGCAAGAAAAACAATAAATTGGCCAGTAAGGAAGAGAATGCCAAAATCAAAACACAACTCACAAAACTGACATTAGTAGTAAGCACATTCAATATAAGCCATACTTCCATACAACTAACAATACGTGCGAGATATTCCAAAAACAATGCACTATAAAATGTACTTTTCTTTTGACGATGCAACAAGGCAATCTGGCTATCTATATTTTCCAGTTTCGCCTTATGAGTCTCCGAGAAACGGATAGCCCATTTCTTCAGAAACGGTATTTTACTTCCCAAATGGACACAAGCCACTGCCATCCCATGACGGTATCCCTTCACAAACAGAATACTCAACAGCAAACAGAAAACCGTTACCAGTCCCAGTACAATCCCCATTTCCCAACTGACAGGATAGAACACCGCATAAATTACGACAGCGCTCAACCATAAACAGAAATGCGAGAAAATGTGCATCATCACATAAAGGATGACCGACGAAGTAGCACGTTCCACTCCGACGTAGGGAGTAAGTTCCATGATACGGTAAGGCTCCCCTCCCATCAGTCCCACCGGAGTAACATAGTTGATTGCGAATCCGGAGACCGTAAATTTATATAACTTAGAGAAAGTCAATGAAGATACTTTTCCCCCGCTACGCACAATAATATACCAGGAAAGAGCGTTAATGGCATAGATAACCAGCCACAGCAACAACACCAACGGCAAGTAAATCCCCGCACGCTTCAGATTGTTTAACAACTCCTCATAAGATACATCAAAAGTGAAAAGCATGATAACAACAGCTACAATGCCAAACACAAGGAAAATGTTTCTAAAACGACTCTTCATAAATATTATAAGTTTTGGTACATTTGTCTGCACAACCGCTCGTGCTGACATATCATATATATCAGTAATCCGTTAAGTACGGTCAGTTCAAAGACAAAATAAATCCAAGGCAGATTGACCAATAACGAAATAAACAACACAATAACACGTGTATTGAATGAAAGAATATTGGTGTATTTCATTAGTGGAAGACTACCTTCACGAAAACGGTTTCTAACCTCTTGCGGATATACTTCGCCATATTTCGCACGTAACGCCGCAAAAAAACGCTGGAAAGCCGGAGAGAATTGTTCCTGCGAATGCGTATAACCCGTATAAAACCAAAGGAATGTTTTCCGCACCAAGTCTTTCTTCCATGACAACGAAAGATACAACTCGCGTTGCTGCACGGAATTATCCAACTCACTGCCGGATTTCCCTTTCAAGAAGAAAAGATGCACATTCCGGTAATAATCCGCCATAGCCGCCTGCTTACTATGCGAAAATCCTGCTACCGCAGCCAATAGCCAAATCCAATACCCCCATTCCGGTGTCAGCCGTAAACAGATAGCTACATAAATAGAAATAAACCAAAAATCACCGGATACTCCATCCAGAATACGACCAATTTCAGACTTTTGCCCAGTCATACGTGCTAACTGTCCGTCAGCACTGTCATACATATTCGCCCAAACGAGCAAACACATACCTATTATATTTATCAGCAGGTCATTATAATAAAACAATATACCGGCAGCTATCCCCAGAAAAATAGAAGCTATGGTGATAGCGTTAGGAGTAACTCCCAAATGACGAAACAGAAGAGCCCAACGATAACCGATAGGACGGTAGAACAACAAGTCGATCCATTCTTCCGTATCAGCAGACTTCAAGGTTGCCTCCAGCCCCTTTGCACTTACTTCATTATTCATAATCCTACGTTCTCTACTTTTCTTATGATAATTCCACCAATCGCCTTCGCCGCTTCCTGACGACAAGGAGCAAAACTAGGCCAATCATTAAAATCAATGATACGAATCGTTCCATCCGGCGCTACGATACAGTCGCCACCATATACCGTCACATCCAGCACTTTCGCCGCATCACTGCAAAGTTGATGCAACCCCTCTTCCGAGAAAGGAATGCCGGACGGAGCACCATTAATCTCTTCAAGGCCAAATTTGCTATGATTACCCTCCTGCGGATAAAACCAATAGAAGAAATCAGTACCGGCTACTCCATAGAATTTAACCAAATCACCTTTCAAATGCTCATTAATCACCACACGTTCGATACCACGCAAGGCATATTCCGCAATGACCTCCTGCAATTCGGCAGAAGTACGTACAAACGTTACATCTTCACGATGAATAGCATGAAAGTCCGCACGTTTCAACCAACAAGGCTCAAATACAGGTTTTATCAATGCTTCGGGGACACCATCATTCGTATCCCATATCAAACTTCGAGGGTGAGAAATCTGATTTTCAAGCAGCAGAGTAGTCATTCGCTCACGTGTACAATTCTCGATACCATGTCCGGAATTGACCGCAAAGCAATCCTCTTTTTCTTCCAGCTTCTGCAACTTCCGCACAGAAGCCTTACTACGCATCATGGTAAATATATACTTCTCGCCTTTCAACGAATTAGTCAGGAATTCCTGTTCCGTATACATATTCACCTGATGACCATTTTCTTTCAAATACTGGGCAACAGCCGAAAAGATGGCGGCATCATTGCCGACATGATTGGGTGAAAAAAGAGAATATCGCTGTATTCCCGCAAAAATCAAGGATCTCATTTAATCAGTTGTTCATCTAAAAAAAGTTCGGCTTTCTTCACATCCGCCGCATGATCTATGTCTATTACTTTTGAGAATGGGTAAGCCCGCAACTGCAAACCGGCATCAACCAGATATTGCTGGAAACCGCGCATACGGGAAACTCCTGCCTCCATCGCTAAAGGCAACTGTGCCAAAGCACGCTGATTCATACAATAAATTCCTCCCGATATATAACGCAAGCCGTCATAAGCCTCACTGGCATATCCCGTAATCCGCAAATCATCCGCTGTCTTGACATAAAGAGGACGTTCGTCGTCAATATAATCCGTAACAGCCATCAAAGCATCAGCAGATTCATCAGCACGAAAAGTACGAATATAATCAGCAAACTCTGCTTCACGAAAGATCGGGTCTACCGTTGTCAGACAGAATTTTCCTTCGCCTTGCAGATAAGGCATGAGTTCATAAAAACTATGGAAAGAATCGGGAGTGGATTTTACAATCACATTCAGAGGTATGGGTAGTTGTCGCTGTTGTTGTTCCAAAAAACAACGAACTTCGGACATTTCTTCATTAATAATGATGCAGATAGACTCTGCATCATTATCAAGGAAAATGCGAAATAATCGGCTTAATAGAGGAGTACCCCCCACTTGTACAAGCGGTTTAGGAACCTTCACCCCTTCAGAAACAAGGCGAGAACCTTGCCCTGCGGCTATTAACGCATATTTCATTCTATTATATCTTCCTATTTAAGCCAAATAATCAGGTTCTTTTTCACCAATCATGTTACGCAATGTCTGTTTTACCATTCTCCATTGAGTGAACAAGTCGTGTTCCGGTTGGTGTTCAAAATCATGCATCGGGCTCTTGCAGAAGAATGACAACCAAGTCTGGATGCCACACATACCTGCACGCATTGCCAAATCACTGAACAATACAAGGTCGAGCGCGATAGGAGCAGCAAGGATAGAGTCGCGGCAAAGGAAGTTTACCTTGATTTCCATCGGATAACCCATCCATCCGAAGATATCGATATTATCCCATGCTTCTTTGTTGTCTTTGCGAGGAGGATAGTAGTTGATACGTACCTTATGATAAACATCTCCGTAAAGATCGGGGAATTTTTCAGGTTCGAAGATAGTATCGATTACAGACAGCTTGCTGACTTCTTTTGTTTTGAAGTTTTCCGGCTGGTCAAGCACTTCACCGTCACGATTACCCAATATATTGGTAGAGAACCAACCGCTCACACCCAACATACGAGTCTTGAACATCGGAGCCAATACAGTCTTCATCAAAGTCTGACCACTCTTGAAGTCTTTTCCTGAGATAGGCACATTCATCTTCTTAGAGAATTCCCACATAGCCGGAGTATCTACGCACAAGTTAGGAGCACCCATAATAAACGGAGCACCTTCTGCAATAGCAGCATAAGCGTAACACATACTCGGAGAAATAACTTCCATATTATTCTCCTTCATTGCTTTTTCCAAAGCGGCGAGTGACTGATGTTCGTCAGACAACGGAACGTAGATTTCTGTGCTGGCAGCCCAAAGAACAACGATGCGGTCGCAGTTGTTAGCAGCCTTAAAGTCACGGATATCCTGACGGAGTTGTTCTACCATGTCCCAACGGGTAGTAGCATTCTTGATATAAGTACCATTCAGACGTTTAGCAAAATTGTGATCGAAAGCTGCCGGCATTGGCTTGATGGCTTCCAATTCGTCTTTTACTCCGTTCAGGTCTTTTTCTTTCAAGACTTCTGCATACATTGCAGCCTCGTATGCGTTATCCGGGAAAATATCCCAACCTCCGAAAACAATGTCATTCAAATCTGTCAAAGGTACAACATCTTTGATAAGTTTTTCCTCATTGTTTTCCATACGCATAGTAGCCAACTGTGAAATAGATCCTATCGGTTTTGCCAGTCCCTTGCGAGAGGCTAGTGTACCCGTAATCATTGTGGTAGCAACTGCTCCACCCACTCCAACTACCAACACGCCGAGACGTCCGGTAGCGGGCTTAATTTCTTGTTTCATTTCTATTCTATTAAAATTAAACTAAAATTGTTGCAAAAATAAGATTAATTAATTACTAAAACGAGCTTTATTTGTCATATAAACATGGCAATTAGCAGGATTTAACTTTTAGAAGGTCATGTGGAGACTTATCCTCAAGCCTGATTTGTCAATTCCGGGTGCATCACGGTATGTAAGCCTCCACACATAGTCCAAGCGTAATACCTTGAGAATATTTTCAATACCTATCCCCGCCTCCACGTATGGTGTTTTCCCCATTGACTGTGTGTTCGCTATCGGAAAAGCGAACAAGCCATCACTCAAGGCCGGATTGTTCTTATCACTTAAATGCCCATACAACCCGCGACATGAAACAACCTCCCTCCATTTTAACTTCTTTAACAATGGAATACGATTGAATAACCAACCGTTGAGGAAATAGGTAACATCCCATGAGAAATATTCGTCATTCATAAATTCCATCGCATTCATCAATGAATAAGATTCGGGCTGAATGGTATAAGAAAGGTTGGTATTGGGCATGATTAACAAGGGGAAAGGAACTTTGTCCCACACTTTACCCGCTTTCAGAATAATATCCGTATAGCCGAAAGCAGAAAACCAGAACCGCTTCTGGATACCGGCCTCAGTATGGTTATATGTATAATCGCTACCTAAAATACCCTTACCGGCAATAGTATGCGATAAGGTAAAGACAGGTGCATCCAACGAAACGGGGAAACGGTTCCATTGAGTTTGGAAAAACTTCTCATTAGGGGCATAACGCAACTTCAACTCTGCCGCACTGGTAGAAAAATCCTTGACCGGAGTATAAACGTCGCCCTCTTTTCGCAGAAAAGGAATCAGATACGAAGACTCATCCGTCCGCCTGCGGGCTGTCAATTGGAAAGAAAAGCCCGAATAGAATTCATTGGTATAGGTCATTTCCGCCTGTTTGAAATAACCGATACGGTCATCCTTTTCACGTTTCAAAGCCAGAAACACATTATCTTTACTCGTATACAGGTAGTTTTGCCCGTATTGGTTGACATCAGACTCGTAACGTAACTTCAAAGAGTGAATAGGAAATTCGTTAGCATATTCTTTTTTCTTTTTGAACGAATATTCCAGTTCCGCCAATCCTTTCACACGCTCATCCTTAAAACCGTACGCAATGTACCCTTTTGCAAACAGATGAGGATTGAGCCAGGCAGTTGTCATCCCTCCGGCACGAATACGGGGACCTTCGAGTGTATTACCGCTAATAGTGGCGTTCATCGGGCCAATATAGAAAAGAGGTGCTTCCTTAGAGGTCGGGATATATCCGGTAAAGAGGATAGAAAGTACCTTTTCTGTCCAATAATAGACCGGATAACTGCGCAACTGTGCCATCAAGTGATCTACCGAATTTTCTTGTTGCGAGATAGCGGCTTCCGGGCGATTCTCCGCCCAAAAAGATTCGGAACGCGCCAAAGCCTCCGTTTCTTCAATGATACGTTCCGGCTTGGTGAAAGCCTTGTCGGCTTCTGCAGTCGGTGCAAATGTATAATTGCTATAATCCGCCACACGACGGGCAAAGATCCCATCCTGCCCTTCGGTCAACTTAAATTCAACCGTAATGCTTTCATGATCAAGCAGGCGCGTACCGTCTTCGGCACGTTTGAATTCCTGTTCGAGCAACATATAGTCTACAAAATTCAGGTTTATCTTTTTGGGAAAGTTGAACACGGCACGTTTGACAAAATAAGTAGAGTCGAGCACTACATACAGATGTCCATTGAATCCGAAAGACTCGGAGTTAAATGGGGTGAAAGCCAGATCTACACAAGGTTCACCGGCTATCTGCAATGTATCCATCAGATAATACTTATAGAATCCCGTACCGATGCGGGACAGTGGACTGACAAACTTATTGGTAAACAGGGAAATGTTATTTTCGTAAATATCCACATCCTTGAAAACTTCGTTGATAGCAGCCTGCATCCCTTGTTTGGAAAGGAACTCATCAACACCCGCCTGTTTGCGTCCTTTCACCCATTGTTTCTCGGAGCGGGGAGATTTCCGATAATAGTCCGTAGCAAGCAACTCTCGGGCTGATACGGTAAGAATAGGTTTACCGGTGACGGCAGAAGTATCTATATACTCGGTAAGAAAATCAAATTTACGATATAACCATTTCTTCTGCTTCTCTTCATCAAAATTATTCAGCGCGAAAGTAGTCTTCTCATAACGTTCGCGTTGCCAAAAATCTTTTTCATTTGGAGAATGATTATCACGACTCTCAATCATCCGACGAACAAATTCCACTGCCGGATTATCTTTTTTCCGGTAACGCTCCCGTTTGGGCTTTACCACAACTTCAGAAAGGTCATAAGCAGTAGGCGCAAGCGCTACTTTGTAGGATAAATTACGGGCTGGATAAATCCTCCGACTATTTTCGTTATAGCCGATGACCGATATCACAAGAATTGCTTCGGAACGGTTCGTCTTGAAATAAAAGCGTCCGTCACTGCCGGTCGTAGTTCCCTCAGTCGTGTCTTTCAGACGTACAGATGCATAAGGTAGAGGTTCTTTTGTCAGAGAATCAGTCACCACTCCTTGCACTACATACTGTGCGCTTAGAGGAATACTGATTAACAATAAAAGAAAGAGCGTCAGTGTACCTTTTACGATTAGTCTCATACCTTAAAATCCTATTGAATTGAGCGGGGCAAAGGTACGGGTATTTAAGGACAAAAAAAGGTCTGTTTGACGGAAGAAGTGTTCTTATTTGACACAATCAAAGAAGAACAGTCCGATTTATTCGCAATAATCGGGAAGGCGCACAGTGAAACGGGTTCCCTTACCCACTTCGGAAGTTACAGAGATAGTCCCTTTTAAACGCTCGACAATTGTTTGACAGATACTCAATCCCAATCCTGCCCCTTGTGTGAAATTATCAACTTTATAGAACCGTTCAAAGATATGCCGGATACCTTCTTCCGAAATGCCGACTCCGGTATCTTCTACAAAGATACGGGTATATCCGGGCTCTTCCTCTTCTTCATAACCGAAAGTGATAGAACCGCTGAATGTAAACTTAGCCGCATTATTAATCAGATTATTCACTACCTGTTGCAGGCGTACGTTATCTGTCTGAAGGTACTTTTTATCCCCTTCGGGCATACGTAGCAGCAGTTCCACTCCCGGAGGCATATTCAACCGCTGCGAATCGTGAACAGTCTTCAACAGCAGAGGTAAGTTATGTTCCGCAAAGATAAATTCCATCGTACCTGACTCTATACGGGACAAGTCAAGAATATCATTAATCAATGCCAACAGCAAACCACAATTTTTATTAATAGTCGCAATAAACTGAGCAACTTCTTCTGTTGTAAACCCACTTGTATCACTCAGCAAATCGGAGAAACCAACAATAGCATTCAATGGAGTACGAATCTCATGGCTCATATTGGCAAGGAAGGCTGATTTCAGTTTATCAGTCTGAAGAGCTTTATCACGCGCTTCCCTCATTTCCTGTTCGGCCGTCTTATATCTCTGAATACTTTGACAGACACCTAATATATTATACAGCGAGTCTTGCGTCAATCCTGTGATAACGGAAGAACGGTATTCCCACCACTCGTATTCACCATCGGCGTTACGTTGACGGAAGTTCAGGCGCGTATTCGTATCTTCTCCGGTCAGCGCCCTGTCAAATAACAGTTTCACTTCCTTCAAATCGTCCGGATGAACCGTCTGCTCCATATCCTCACGTGAAATTATCGTAACCGATTCTTCATATCCCAGACGTGTCAAAAAGCCCTGAGGAAAGATGAAACAATTTGTTTCCACATCGAATTGCCACGGATAAATGGAACTTTCATCCATCGCCATATCAAAAAAACGTTTTTGCATTTCTTCATCCGAGATATTCCGGGCGGAAAACGCCATACCGGTAATCATACCCCTTGAACGGATAGGTACAATTTCTCCAGACACCGGGAAATACTTATCGCTATGCACCTCTTTCATAAAAGAGCCCTGAGGTATCTGCACGCTCTCCCCTGTGCTGGCCACTTGTTTCAACATCTTATGAAGAATATCCTGCCCCTCATTATATATATTGAAAATACTGCCTGCCATCATCCCTTCATAAACACGTCCTCCCGCCTCGCTAGGCAAATGGAGCATTTTCAGCAGAGAACTATTCGTAAAATGAATATGCAAATCAGTATCATACGTTATCACCCCATCGCGGATAGAATGGAAAATATTATCAAACTCATTACGCTGTTCTACCAACTTATTCTGCACCAATAAACGGGTTTGTGCTTGAATCCGCCGTTTAGATTCGCGCCGGTTAACCCTCATCAGCCATACGACGGAAACAACCAACAACGCCAAAATAGACGGATAAAGAAGAATAAATAGGAATTTATACTTCTCCCAATAAGGTTCATTGACAATTATTCCACTTGAGGCTACCTTATCAGGATCAACGTAGAAGAAATCCAATTGCTTATAATCATATATAAATCCCTGCTTGCTTTCCGTTACTCCTATTTCTTGTGGAGATGTCCCCTTCAATACCTGAGAAGCTTTTTGCCCGGCCAATAATGCCGAAGTATAAGCATCACTGTCATAGGCACAGAATACACCATTAGTCAGCCCCACATTCTGGCTTGCAAACACAGGAGCTTTAGAGTTCTTCCCGACAAATGAGAGAAAAGGGGACCATTTAGGAGCTATGACAAGACGCCCGTGACTGTTACGCGGATAACAAATAGCTGCAATAATATGACTGGTCGTATGATTCTGGGTATTATAGATTTTCATATCATAATCCGGATGATCTTTCTGAAAAATGTCCCACTCCTCTTGAAAGTCATTAAGCCCCCTTGCACTCAGAAAACTATTGTCTATCACACAAAGCACTTCTTTCCGTAAAGGAAATATTTTCTGAGCCTGGCGGAGAATCACATCAAAGTCAGGATTGGCAATAAACCCGCAAACATTAGGATGGGCAGCAATCAATTTTTCATCAGGATATTTAATATCGAAAAACACTACCGGAATCTGCAAGGGCAACGAATCGCCACAGGCAAAAAGCGTGTAAAAGGCCTCATCACTTGCCGTAACAATCAAATCGGTCTTCCTTTCACGGGCACGTTCACAAAAGCGGCGCATGATTACCTTCTCCGACCGGAATGTCCAAAAATCCGCATCCAGATATTCTGTTGTAATATTCACCTTTATCCCACTCTCTCTGAATCCTTTTGCCAATCCTTGGTTCAGGCTGCTATGCCAAGGAGTCTGCGCTGTATAAGATTGTAGGAAAAGTATATTGAATGTACGTTCCGTAGCTGCCGCCTGAATAAGAACAGCCCAAAAGATAACTACAAACAAACAGCAATATCGTCGATTCATAAGCAAAAGCCAGCGTTGTTTTCAATATTATGCGCACAAAGATAAGTTATTATATTGAAAACAATGCAAATAGCCCTATATTTTTATTCCTTCCACAAAGCTGTATCCGGTTATGTATGATGGAAAGGCTACTGATCTTCCGACAGCAAATCCTGCCCTAAATGAGTAGTTGCCTCCACCTTTTCCCGATCACGAATTTCTTTTGCTTTTCGCGCATAGACAATCATACGCATAGATTGATCATAAGTGAAATAATTCCATATCCAGTTAAGAAGCACGACCACCTTGTTACGCACTCCAAGAATGGAACGCAGATGGACTACCAACCACATAACCCAAGCCAACCAGCCTTGCATCTTCACTTTACTAAATTCCGCAACAGCACGGTTACGTCCTACTGTCGCCATAGAGCCCAGATTACGATAATGGAAAGATTTCATCTCCTGTCCTTTTTCAAGACGTATCAGGTTCTTTGCCAACAGTTCGCCTTGCTGGATAGCGACTTGTGCCAATTGCGGGTGCCCGTTCGGATAACTTTCATCAGTAGATTGAATACATTGATCACCGATAGCAAACACATTATCCATTCCTTCTACACGGTTAAATTGATCTACTTTAATACGTCCGCCACGACCTATCAACGATGGGTTCATGTTACCGATAGTTACTCCGGTAACACCACTTACCCAAATAAAAGTACGTGTAGCGATTTCTGTTCCATCTTCGAGTATAACTTTATGGTCGCGATAGTCTATCACTCGCTTATTCAGCAAAATATTCACTCCCATCTCACGAAGAAATTTTTCCGCGTGCAATGACGAATCCTCCGACATCCCGGCAAGTAATCTCGGTCCCGCTTCTATCAAATATATGTGCATCAGGCTGCTAGGCATATCCGGATAGTCATTCGGCAATACGAACCTCTTCATCTCTGAAAGTATTCCGGCCACTTCTATTCCCGTCGCTCCGCCTCCAACGATGACAATGTTCAATAATTCCTGTCGCTCCTGCTTGGTAGAACAAGTGAGAGCCCGCTCCAAATTAGCCAGAAGAGCATTTCTCAACCCCATTGCCTCCGACACGTTTTTCATCGGCATTGCTTCCTCTTCAATGTGTTTATTGCCAAAGAAATTGGTGGTCGTACCCGCCGCCAAAACCAAATAATCATATTCGGCTTTCCCGATGGAAGTCTGTATCATGTTCTTTTCGGGAAAAATGGCACGCACCTCCGCCATACGGAAGTAGAAATCTTTCCGGTGCTGAAAAATTTTGCGGAAAGGAAAGGAGATGGAAGTCGGTTCCATACCCGCCGAAGCTACCTGATAAATTAAAGGAGGAAACTGGTGATAGTTGTTCTTATCTATCAACACGACTTGAAAGCCTGACTTTTTCAACTTGTTTGCCAACTTCAGACCACCGAAACCACCGCCCACTATGACGACCCGTTTCTTATTATTTTTTGCTATGTTAAGACTCATATTCCAATCATGTTTTATCCAAATAATAACAGATGAATGAGTCAATAAGTTTTAGCAAAAATTCTTTTTTATCTAACAGTAACCTACCGCAGACGCAAACGGTCTCCTACTTCGGGGACATATTCGCCATCCTTACGATTCATCTTATACAGATTCTTAAGGCGGATACCGTATTTTTGAGAGATGCCGTGCATGGAATCTCCATCTTTTACAATATATACGGTATAAGGTTTGGAAGCCTTTTTCTTCTTGCTCTTCAAATAGATAATATCTCCTTCTACTAACGTATAATCACGTTGCAGATCATTGTATTTCACAAGCTTCTTCCAACTAATATCAAACTCCTTACCTAAATCTTTAAAGGTATCGCCGTTACGGGCAACGATATAGGCAATATCATTGGCAATATATACCTGATGAGGATTCATCAGCCAAGGATTTTTGCGTAACTTACGTTCCGAATAAACACCTTTGCGGTCATATTTGTAGAGATCGTAATCTTCGATAATCGTAATCAAGCGGTTAGCATAGGAAGGATCAGTTGCGTATCCCGCTTTCTTCAATCCGCGCGCCCATCCTTTATAATCGGTAATATCGAGTTTGAAAAGGAAGGCATAACGGGCTCCTCTTCGAAGAAAATCGGAATGGTCTTCGTAAGAATCACGCGGGTGCTTATAAGCACGAAAACATTCATTGCGCGCATCGTCATCATGACGGACGCTGCGTCCCCGCCAACTGCCGCCACATTTGATACCAAAATGGTTATTGCTCTTTCGCGCCAACTGACTATATCCTGCACCACTTTCCAGCAATCCCTGCGCCAACGTGATACTGGCGGGAATCTTATGAAGTTTCATTTGTTCAACAGCCAGCTCGCTATACTTGTTTATATATTCTACATAGCGGGCATTCCGCCTCTGCGCTTGCATCCCTATGGCAAAGAAGAAAACTACGGTTAAAAAGACAAGTCTATACAGTTTGTTCTCCATTTTAATTCAGATATGTATTATAAGGACACAAAAATCCGAAAAATAATTGGGATTATCAATCTCTTTCCTAACTTTGTAACATTAATTGTAGAAACCAATACCGTAACGCGTATGAAAGACCTCATAATTACCGCAGTGATTAAAGTATATCAATATGATGAGCTGAATGAGGCCGACCAGGCACTCGTTAAAACCGCCAAAGATGCAACAGCACGCAGTTATTCCCCTTATTCGCATTTTTCGGTAGGTGCCGCCGCACTTCTCGGCAACGGAATTGTCGTAACAGGAACAAATCAAGAGAATGCCGCCTACCCGTCGGGACTTTGTGCGGAACGTACCACGCTGTTCTATGCCAATTCCCAATATCCCGACCAACCGGTCGTTACCCTTGCCATTGCAGCAAGAACGGAAAAAGATTTTATAGACCGACCGATTCCTCCGTGCGGTGCCTGCCGACAAGTGATTTTGGAAACGGAGAAACGCTATGGGCAACCAATACGTATCTTGCTCTACGGCAAAGAATGTATTTACGAAATAAAGAATATAGGTGATTTGCTACCGCTATCATTTGACGCATCAGCTATGGAGGAATAAGTATGTTACAACAATATCACACAAAACTAAAAGGCACTCTCGCACTCACAGATTCTTATCTGACAGAGAAAGCGTTACAAAAAGAAAAAGGACTCTATAAGTTTATATGGGTGCGCGACGGAAGTATAACGGTAGAAATTGACCACCAGGAAATGGTATTGATTAAGGATGAAGTAATCTCACTTACCCATCTGCAACACCTCGAATTCAAATCAATCGACGGTGAATACCTGACCCTCCTATTCAACAGCAACTTCTATTGTATTTATGGGAATGACCATGAAGTATCATGCAGCGGTTTCCTATTCAACGGTTCGTCCCATCTGATCCGCTTCATGCTGAATGAGCAAGAACGCAAGGAATTGGATACCATCACCGAAGCATTGGAAAACGAGTTCACCGTAACTGACAGTTTGCAGGAAGAAATGTTGCGTATCCTGCTGAAACGGTTCATCATTCAATGTACGCGCATTGCACGCAACCGTATGAATATCACCCGCGAAAAAGAATCCGGCTTTGAAATCGTACGCCAATACTACAATCTGGTTGACGAACATTTCCGAACGAAGAAACAGGTTCAGGATTATGCCGATATGTTACACAAATCCCCCAAAACACTATCGAATATCTTTTCCACATGCAAGCTCCCCTCTCCGCTCCGCGTGATTCACGAGAGAGTAGAAGCGGAAGCCAAACGCCTCCTGCTTTACAGCAACAAAAGTGCAAAGGAGATTGCTGATATTCTAGGTTTTGAGGATCAGGCTTCTTTCAGCCGTTTCTTTAAAAATATAACCGGACAGAGTGCCGTACAATTTAGAAATACACAAGAAGGGAAAAATTGATAAGGGATACGGAAGTATTGCCATTGGGAAGGTATTGGAAAAGTACGATCTTTGCGGTGTAAGTTAAACCAATAAAAACCCCAACAAGATGAAAGAGAAATTTATCACTCTACTAACCTTCACATCCGGTCTGAAGAATTTCGGTATCAAATTTATCCGCGTAGCTATTTTAGTAGTATTCGTATGGATTGGCGGATTGAAGTATTTTCACTATGAAGCTGACGGGATTGTTCCGTTCGTTGCCAACAGTCCTTTCATGAGTTTCTTCTATGCTAAAGACGCACCCGAGTACAAAGAATACAAAAATCCGGAAGGCGCTTTCGTGCCGGAGAATCGTGCATGGCACGAAGCAAACAATACATATATTTTCTCCTATGGATTGGGAGCGCTCATCATGAGTATCGGCATTCTAGTATTTCTTGGAATCTTTTTCCCGAAAGTAGGACTGATAGGTGACACATTAGCCATTATCATGACACTCGGCACACTCTCCTTTCTCGTCACGACTCCCGAAGTATGGGTTCCTAATTTGGGTAGTGGAGAATTCGGCTTTCCATTACTCTCCGGTGCAGGGCGGCTGGTGATTAAAGACATTGTGATCCTAGCCGGTGCTGTAGTATTATTATCCGACTCGTCACAACGCGTACTCAAAATAATTAAAAAAGACTAATCTGACTGCCGTAAGGAGTTCCGACTTCTTGAGATAACGAAACAAATAGGCTTTACCCTGTGTTATATAGCCTAATACAAATCGTTAATCAAAGAAGTTATGAAACAGTATGATGCAATTATTATAGGATTCGGCAAGGCAGGAAAAGTCCTGGCTGCCGAACTTTCCAATCGAGGATGGCAAATTGCCATCGTAGAACGCTCCAACATGATGTACGGAGGTTCTTGCCCTAACATAGCCTGTATCCCGACAAAGACATTGATACATGAAGCAGAGATGTCTTCACTGCTATACCATGGGGATTTTCTGAAGCAGACTAATATGTATAAGCAGGCTATTGCCCGTAAGAACAGGCTAACCTCTTTTCTTCGGGAAACTAATTACGAGAATCTAAGAAAGCGTCCGAATGTGACTATTTATACAGGGACAGCTTCCTTTGTATCACCTAACACTATAAAAGTACTGCTTCCCAACGGAGATATTGAACTGCAAGGAAAGGAAATTTTCATCAATACCGGTTCCACTCCGATCATTCCGGCAATCGACGGGATTCAACAAAGTAAGTATGTGTATACCAGCTCCACACTTTTGGATATGAATGTCCTGCCAAAACATTTAATTATTGTCGGCGGCGGATATATCGGTTTGGAGTTCGCTTCGATGTTTGCCGGATTTGGCAGTAAAGTGACGATTCTTGAAGGAGGCAACCGTTTTATGCCTCGCAACGATCAAGATATCGCTAACAATGTCAAAGATGTAATGGAGAAAAAAGGCATTGAGATTCATCTGAATACACGCGCACAGTCTATTCATGATACGAGTGACGGAGTGACACTGACTTATTCGGATGTATCTGACGGCACTCCTTACTTTGTAGACGGAGATGCAATTCTTATCGCAACAGGGCGGAAACCGATGATCGAAGGATTGAATTTACAAGCAGCAGGTGTAAAAGTAGAAGCACACGGAGCAATTGTTGTAAACGATCAGTTGCGCACCACCGTTCCACACGTATGGGCAATGGGAGACGTAAAAGGCGGACCACAATTTACTTATCTTTCACTAGATGATTTTCGGATTATACGCGATCAACTCTTCGGAGATAAGAAACGTGATATCGGAGATAGGGATCCTGTTCAATATGCTGTATTTATTGATCCGCCTTTGGCGCATATCGGCATTACTGAAGAAGAAGCACTGAAAAGAGGTTATTCGTTCAAAGTATCCCGACTTCCGGCAACTTCCGTTGTCCGTTCACGTACATTGCAACAGACGGACGGTATGCTGAAAGCAATCATCAACAATCATAATGGAAAAATTATGGGATGTACCTTATTTTGCGCTGACGCTTCGGAAATTATAAATATTGTAGCTATGGCAATAAAGACAGGGCAGAATGCCACTTTCCTGCGCGATTTCATCTTTACTCACCCCAGCATGAGTGAAGGATTAAACCAATTATTTGACGTATAGAAATTTTCAATCATCCTCACCGTAATGAGTATTGTTCTCACTAAGGTGAGAATGATTTAAATCAAAAAAAACAGTTTTCCATCTCCATAGAGTGAAATCTAACAGAAAGTGTTATCTTTGCAACCAAGTTAAACTATATACCTACCGCAATGAGAATTAGTAAGTAAGACAACACTTCTAAGTAAACATCACTTTTCTTATATGCTTTTTCTATTTTGTTAAGCATCACGAAATCCGTGTTGTTTAGCCAGTATTGTGTTTGTCGTTCCCCTATCCTGTGATTTTCCGGATCAATCCGAAAAGTTGTTTTCAGTTTGTTTCTTTCGTACTAGTTATGAATTAATTTTAAGCTTGTGCAAATTTATTCTTAATGCTTAATGGAATTATGACTAATGATGCATGATTTTATTCGTCCGACAACTGTCAGACGAATAAAGTTATGTATAACGAGTATTAAATCATTGCGTACTGCCAATTAGGTTTTAGAAAAACTGAGACTAGTTCATTTCCGTACAGTATAGAGTTCAAACCGGTTTTTCGGACTGATCCGATTTTCCTTCACTCTATTTTCAACCTCAAACCCAATAGATCACCATGTCTATAAGTATTCAACAAATCAGCTATATCCATCCGGATAAAGAAGTATTATTCAGTGATCTCAATTTCGCCATCAGTAAGGGGCAGAAACTGGGATTAGTCGGTAACAATGGTTGCGGTAAATCTACTTTGCTGCAAATTATTACCGGGCAACTTTCACCCTCTTCCGGTGTCATTGTCCGTCCGGACGACCTATATTATATCCCGGAACAGTATCCTGGAACAGGCTTACGCTTTCAATAACCGGAACCTGCCGGAAACTTAGCGGTGGCGAGAAAATGCGCCTTGCTTTCTGCTGCCTGATGATTAGCAATAATACTCCCGATATGTTTATTCTGGATGAACCGACCAACAATCTGGATATACAGAGCATTGAAATCATCACTGCTACCATCAAGAACTATACGGGTACTGTAATTGCAATCTCACACGACGATTATTTTATTCAGGAAATCGGTATCGAGCAACGTATTTTATTAAGCTAGCCTATTGATATTTTATCCGGTAAGTCTAAATATCAACCTAGTTTTTTATAACTTCGCAGCGCGAAGAAAAGAATTGGAATAAAATGGATCAGACAACACAATCATGGTGGTTTATCTTTTATAAAGATCAACTGCTTCTTGAGAAAAAAGGGGATGGTAAGTATGCCGTCCCATGTGGAGAAAGTTCTCCTATCATTATTAAAGAAAAAACAACAGTACACAATATCACAACACTGGAAGGGAGAAACTGCAAAGCTTTCTCCCTCTCCTCTCCCTTTGAAGAATCGGAGCAATGGGCAATGATAGGACTTCGTGCCTCTTATGATTATCTTCCTTTATCTCATTATCAGACAGCAGGAAAAGCGCATGAGATTCTGCATTGGGATAGAAACAGCCGCTTCTGTTCCGCCTGTGGCACGCCGATGGAACAGAAAGAGTCTATCATGAAACGTTGTCCGAAATGTGGTCGGGAGGTATATCCTTCCATATCCACAGCGATTCTTGTATTAGTGAGAAAAAAAGATTCACTGCTCTTAGTGCATGCCCGCAATTTCAAAGGAACATTCAACAGCCTCGTTGCCGGGTTCCTGGAAACCGGAGAAACATTAGAAGAATGTGTAGCACGTGAAGTGAAAGAAGAAACCGGACTGGACGTAAAGAATATCACTTATTTTGGTAACCAGCCCTGGCCTTATCCCAGCGGTCTGATGGTTGGCTTTATAGCTGATTATGCCGGAGGGGAAATCACACTCCAAGATGAAGAGTTGAGTTCGGGAGACTTTTACACAAGGGATCATTTGCCCGAACTTCCCAGGAAACTTAGTCTTGCACGAAAGATGATTGATTGGTGGATTGAGCATCCAAATGAACATGTAGCAAACTAATAATCATAAATCAACCCCATGGAATTATCAACAAAAACACCCCGAATTGAAGTAGTAGATGCTCTTAGAGGGTTTGCTGTAATGGCGATCCTCTTAGTACATAACCTGGAACATTTCATTTTCCCTGTTTATCCGGAAAGCTCTCCCGAATGGCTCACCATTTTGGATGCGGGAGTATTGAATGCGACTTTCTCGCTTCTTGCCGGAAAATCTTATGCCATATTCGCTCTGCTTTTTGGATTCACTTTCTTTATCCAGTCGCACAACCAGCAATTAAAAGGAAAAGACTTCGGTTACCGTTTTTTATGGAGAATGGTATTACTTGCAGGATTTGCCACTCTTAATGCCGCTTTCTTTCCCGCAGGAGATGTCCTGTTGCTGTTCGTTGTAGTCAGTCTCGTACTGTTTATCGTACGCAAGTGGAGCGACAAAGCTATTCTAATCACCGCCATCTTGTTTTCATTGCAACCGATTGAATGGTTCCATTACATAATGAGTCTTTTCAATCCTGCCTATACCCTGCCCGATTTGAATGTCGGAGCAATGTATGCTGAAGTAGCGGATTACACCAAAGCCGGCAACTTCTGGGATTTTCTGATAGGCAACATCACTCTGGGACAGAAAGCAAGTCTGTTCTGGGCTATCGGTGCGGGACGCTTTTTGCAAACTGCCGGACTATTCCTGTTTGGCTTGTATATCGGACGCAAAGAATTGTTTGTAGCCACCGAATCTCATCTGAAATTCTGGACGAAAGCGCTCATTATCGCAGCTATCAGTTTTGCACCACTATATTCTTTAAAAGAACAGATCATGCAAAGTGACAGCAGTCTGATTCAGCAAACAGTAGGCACTGCTTTTGATATGTGGCAGAAGTTTGCATTCACGATTGTACTTGTTTCTTCTTTCATGTTGCTTTATCAGAAGGATCAATTCAAGAAAGCCGTATCCAACCTACGATTCTACGGAAAAATGAGTTTGACCAACTATATTTCCCAATCTATTTTAGGAGCTATTATCTATTTCCCATTCGGGCTTTATCTTGCTCCTTACTGTGGATATACTCTTAGCTTGATTATAGGTATCGTTCTTTTCCTGTTACAGGTTAAGTTCTGCAAATGGTGGCTATCTAAACATAAACAAGGGCCATTGGAAACAATATGGCATAAATGGACTTGGATAGGAACCAAGAAATGACAGGAAGAAAAGCAGGCTACGAAATATGCACAACTACAAACGAACAACTTACGAATATGAAACTGAACGTATCATTCTAAAGCATCAACAACACATGTGTATATCCGCAGCCTGCCTGTTGAAATTGAGATGATGCCAATACAACAAGATTCTCGCAAGAAGGATTTGCAAGTGGACTTAAAGAATGCAAAGGAAATGAAAGAACTGTACCAAGTGAGGGAAAATACCCGAAAATAGGCAGAATCAGAGCTATGTACAGAGAAAAAGAAGCGCCTCCACAATCTTCAAAAGATGATGGAGGCGCTATTTTATTATTTATCTTTTTATGATCTATATCTGAAATTTCAGAAGAGACAATATCAGATACCCAGTGATTTCTTCACTGCTTCAATCTTTTCCATGGCGGCAGACTCGGCAGAAGCATAACAGTTGCGGCATCCCATTTCACCCTGGACTTCCATATAGAACTTAATCTTCGGTTCTGTACCTGAAGGACGAACAGAAACTTTACTACCGTCTTCTGTGAAATATTGAAGAACGTTAGATGGTTCCGGCATATCAATTACAGTTACGATCCCTTTATCGTCTGTCTGTTTCAGAATCTTATAATCTTTGCTCAAGATCACTTTAGAACCACCCAATTCTTTCGGAGGATTAGCGCGGAAGTTTTCCATCATCGCTTTAATTTCTTCAGCACCGCTCTTACCCGGTTTCACTACGTTTACAGTAAACTCTTTAGAGAATCCATATTCTACGTAGATATCGAGCAACAACTGATACAAAGATTTGCCATTATCTTTTGCCCATGCAGCAACTTCAGCAATCAGACAGCAAGCAGATACAGCATCTTTATCACGAACAAAATCTTCAGCAAGGAATCCGTAGCTTTCTTCACCACCACCGATATATTTCTTTTTACCTTCACGCAGACGGATTTCACGGGCAATCCACTTAAATCCGGTGTAGCAGTCAAGCATTTCGATGTTATTCTTATCTGCGATTTTCTTGATAAGCTCGGTAGTAACGATTGTCTTTACACAGAACTCATTACCTTTAATCTTACCCAGTTGTTTGTATTGAGTCAGAATATAATAAAGGTACATCATACAAGTCTGGTTACCGTTAATCAGTACCCATTCACCCTTGTCATCCTTACAAGCGATACCCACACGGTCAGCATCCGGATCGGAAGCCATTACGAGGTCAGCATCAATTTCTTTGGCAAGATTCACAGCCATAGAAAGAGCTTCCGCATTTTCAGGATTCGGAGATACAACAGTCGGGAAGTTACCGTCCTTAACCATTTGTTCGGGAACAGTGAATACGTTTTCGAATCCCCACATCTTCAATGCACGCGGAATCAACATCATACCTGTACCGTGAATCGGAGTATAGACAATCTTCATATCTTTGTGACGGGCGATAGCTGCCGGATCAATAGAAACGGTTTTCACCATGTCCAGATAAATCTTATCAATGTCTTCACCGATAATCTGAATCAAATCAGGATTTCCCAGGAATTTAATGTCAGCAGCAGAAGCAATGGCATTCACTTCATCAATGATACCCTTATCATGCGGAGCCAACACTTGTGCACCATCATCCCAATATGCCTTGTAACCGTTGTATTCTTTCGGATTGTGAGAAGCAGTCAGAATGATACCGCTCTGGCAACCGAGGTGACGGATAGCAAAAGACATTTCCGGAGTCGGACGCATATCGTCAAACAGATACACTTTAATGCCATTGGCAGAGAAAATATTAGCAGAAGTCTCTGCAAACAAACGGCTGTTGTTACGGCAGTCGTGACCTACTACTACAGAAATCTGCGGCAGATCTTTGAAGTTCTTCTTCAGATAATTGGAAAGCCCTTGAGTGGCAGCCCCTACTGTATAAATGTTCATACGGTTGCTACCTACCCCCATGATACCGCGCAAACCGCCTGTACCAAATTCCAAATCCTTATAGAAAGCTTCAATTAGTTCGGTTTTATCATCGTTTTCCAACATACGTTTCACTTCAGCCTGAGTTTCAGCATCATAAGCTGGGGTCAGCCATTTTTCGGCTTTCTCAGTGACCTGTTTAATTAGTTCCTGATTTTCCATTTCGATTGTTATTTATTGGTTAATGAATTATTCATTGCTATTTTCTTGAGCACACAAATGTAAAATAATAAGTTTACAATTCCTAGTTATTTAATGGATAATTATCGATTATCCATTAAATAACTATTTCACTAAATATCTGTCACCGGTTTGTTTCACATACTCCTGCAAAAACTCTTTCGGGTATCCGGGACGAAGCACTCCTGCAGGTTGTCCGATAGAATTACGTTCAAACTGTCCGTCTTTCATACGCTTCACTACCCCATCGTTGTACTTCACAATCAGGAACGTACCCAATCGCTTCCAAGTATCAAAAGTACTTTGAGCGGTCATGTTAGTATAATTTGTCAGGAAATTGATTGCTGCATCCTTATCCTTTTCCAATAGTTTGACTGCCATTTCTTCAATACCAGCCTGTGCTGTGTTGAATGTGCTTTCCATCTCTTTCTGTGTTTCCCGCACATCCCCAATCATCAGATCATAACGCGGATAAACCATATTGGACACCCAATTGAAAATCCAGAAAGCGGAATTCCATGAGAACGTAATGTAGTCGGCACCATCCACACGTGTGTAACATACCGGCACTTTAGTAGCGCAACAATAAACAGGAGTAAATACAGTCATATTCGCATCATCCACACCAAACCAAAGTACTCCCCCTACCGGATCCGGCATATGAGCACGCATCTGTGCAACAAATACAAAACCGCTTTGTTGAGTAGAGATAGGACGTTCGTTGAAATATTCCTTGTCGTCTACCTTGAAGTTCAGAGGAGAAAGGCGATAGGGTGTTTTATAAGGACCTGCTCCGAAATCATTGGAGATATCAAGCGGAGTACCTTCGTAATGATCGCGCATCATATCTTTCACATCCTGCACGGATAATTTCTGCTTCGGCTTAACGAAAAGCGGCATCGGAGTATCGGTTTTTCCTTCGATATAAGGAAGATATTCATTTCCTCTATCAGTGAATTTGTTGAAATAGCTCCATACACGGGCTTCACAAAAGCGGCGTGCACCAAAATCAAGAGGGGCATAAGCCAATGAAAAACTAAAATCCTTGTTTACTCCATTAAAATATCCCTTCTCACGGGCAAAAGAAACGACATCCGGAGAGTACATACAGTTTTCCTTATCATTCATATCAAACTGATGAATGCGCGCTTGATTAGCATGAGCCGAGATACAATCGTCCGGCACACGGACAGCGACCCAAACCGCTCCGCGAATGCCGGGACCTTTACCAATCATCTCCATAATCCATACTTCGTTCGGATCGGCAATGGTAAAAGACTCCCCCCCACTATAATATCCATATTCCTGTACCAGATCAGTCATAATTTTTATAGCTTCGCGAGCAGTACGCGAACGTTGCAATCCAATATAAATCAAACTTCCATAATCAATAATACCCGTAGAATCCGTCAGTTCGGGGCGACCGCCGAAAGTAGTTTCCCCAATAGTGACCTGATATTCATTCATATTGCCAACCACATTGTAAGTCTGACGAGCCTGCTCGATTTCTCCCAGATATTTACCGGTGTCCCATTCGTAGACTTTCAACATGGTTCCTTTCGGATACGTAGCTGCCGGATAATGATAAAGCTCTCCAAATAAGCCATACGAGTCGGCTGAATAGGAAACAATGGTCGAACCATCAGCGGACGCATTCTTTCCGACAATCAAATTAGTACAGGCGAAAGTATTCGCCACAGCCGTCATCCATACGGCTAAACACAAAATAATACTTCTCTTCATAATATATCATTCATTTTTTTATAATTACCAGACAAAACTTTCACGGGCAATGCTCGCATTTCCGCAATGATCGACAACCGTAAATTCAACAGTATGTTTTCTCCCTTTCTTCACACGCTTCGGATCAAGTTTGCATTCCCAATAAGACTTTACAATATTAGGCCGTCCGAAAAGTGCATATTTTCCGTCAATCGTTCCCCGATAAGAAGCAATGCCACTTCCTTTATCTTTCAACCGATAGACTATCTTTCCATTCCTTCCCCACTGATTCTTACTGACAGGGATAATTTCCGGTGGAACCGTATCAACAGCGACAGTATAAGTCCCCAATTCACGAATAGACGTCTTCATGTATCCGTCTTCGTATTTTCCTCCTACACTGTACTTACTTCCTTTCGGAGTAACCCGTTCCACATAATACTTGGTCGTATCGGCAACCGTTTTCCTACGCAGTCCGATACGGAGTTCACAACCCGCATGAAGCGGAATGGATTTATCATTAATCTGATAAGTGAACGCCACTGCCCCACTATCGGCTTTTACCTGATAATTGAGCGGAGTATCCTTATATAACATTCCTTTCGGAACCACCAGGCTCAATCCCGGTTCTTGCAGATAATTGGTTTTATCCCAAGCAAAGAAATACTTTTCCCGATAATTGAAAGGTTCAATCGGCTGCTTTCGCCCACGCACGACAAAGCTATATTTTGAAGTATTTCCGAAAGCGTCTTTCAAAGTATACAAAAATTGATAATCCCTCTCTTCGTCAATCGTGACCAGACCGCGATTTTCATTTGAGGCTTTCAGCAAACGCAACGTATTTCCCGGATCGATAAAAGATTTCATATATTGCCCGCACGTCCACGAATTGATCAGCCGGTTTTCCTCTTGAGAGAAACGGTCTACTGTACTACGGAACACCTCATTACCATCCACCGTAAGAATAACGGAATATACTCCGTAATGGTTGTTTACGCCATCCATGTAATCGTATGCCTTAATACCCGTACCTATCACACCCCACGCCTCCACCGGACGTTCACTATTCGGGAGTATCGTTTTTATCTCTTGTTTTCCGTCTACCACTCCCTCACCGGGCTGCGGAAAAAACATAATACCATCAGCTTTCGGAGCACGTGTATCCTTTATATTTGATTTAAAGAAAGGCATAGGATCTATATAATCTCCCGATTCCGTTTCAAACATATCCAAATGAAGATGCGGACCGAAAGAATATCCGGTATTCCCACTCCAAGCTATCTGCTGTCCGCTTTTTACCGGATATTCATCCGGTTCGGGAATAATCTCAACCTCCCAGCTCTCATTCTCATATTGAAGTTCCTCCACCCTTTCGGCAATGGGAGAAATAAAACCGCTCAAATGCCGGTTAATAGTAGAATATCCATTATGATAGCAGACATCAAGCACATACCCCGAACCGTTAGTCACCCGAATACGCGAGATATAACCATCGGCAAGGGCACGAACCGGTTTGCCGATCACACCTCCTGTTTTAAAATCCAACCCGCCATGAAAGTGGTTGGAACGGATTTCGCCGAAATTCCCGCTCAATGTAAGAGGAAAATCAAAAGGGGGTACAAAAGTCGCTTGCTTTTTTTCCTGCCCATAACCTCCGATGCAGCAAGCCAACATCAAAGCAGTGATATATTGTTTTATCATTCCATTCTCTTTTTTACTTCCGGCAAATGTACACTATTCCAACTAAATTACGAAATATCCGGGAAGAATGATGCAATAAGAGGCTAGTTAATAATTCTTTTATTATTAGATTCATTATTGTCTTAAATCCATTATATTCGTATTTTTGTGTCCGTTTTTTAATTATAATTAAATATAAAGAACTCAATGAGAATGTATGTAAGAGTAATGGCAGCGGTCATTGCATGTATATTGCTGAGTGGAGAAGCCCTTTCGGCATTTGCAATTACCCCCGCTACAGAAAATCTGAGTTGGTTTAAGAAGAAAAAGAAAAAACCAGAAGAGAGAGAAGAAAAGAGTAAAAGTGACTACGAGAAACTAGTGGAAGGCAGCAAAACGACAAAAGGAATGTTTGCTGTACATCAAAAGAAAAATGATTTCTATTTTGAAATTCCTACCGCACTTTTAGGACGCGACTTATTGGTTGTCAATAAACTGCAACGGGTTCCTGCCGAATTGAATGAGGCAGGTGTAAATCGTGGAGTAAACTATGAGAATCAGATGGTTTGCATGGAATGGGACAAAGCAAGTGGCAAACTGATGTTCCGCCAACAACGCCCGTTACCTCTTGCGCCCCGCACTGACGCTATTTTCCGTTCGGTACAAGATAATTTTATTTCTCCATTGATTGCCGCATTCAAAATCGAAGCTGTCAATGCCGATTCTACTGCATTGGTGATCAAAGTGAATGATATTTATGACGGCACGGAAACCAGTATCAATAATGTGTTTACCAATATCAATCTGGGCACATCGGCTATCAAGAATTTATCACGTATCCTGTCTATCAAATCTTTCTCAAACAATGTCGTGGCAACTTCCGAGCTGACAACCAGAGTGACAGAAGGAACTACAACAGTGTATGTGACAGTGGAAGTCAGTTCTTCCATTCTTTTATTACCCGAAACGCCGATGATGGGACGTTTTGATAATCAGAAAGTCGGATACTTCACCAACCCTTTATTGAACTTCAGCGACGCCCAACAAGGAACGGACAAGACACAATACATTACCCGTTGGCGCATGGAGCCGAAACCGGAAGACCGTGAAGCCTATCTAAAAGGACAGATTGTGGAGCCTGCCAAACCAATCGTATTTTATATTGATAACTCAACTCCCTACCAATGGCGTTCGTACATCAAAAAAGGAATCGAAGATTGGCAGGTCGCTTTTGAGAAAGCCGGTTTCAAAAATGCGATTATCGCCAAAGAAATAACGGACAGTATGCACGTAGACATGGATGATGTCAATTACTCCGTGCTGACATACGCTGCTTCGGAAAAGAAAAACGCAATGGGACCTTCTCTTCTGGACCCTCGTTCCGGAGAGATTCTGGAAGCGGATATCATGTGGTGGCACAACGTGCTTTCTATGGTACGTGAATGGATTACGGTACAGACCGGAACCGTTTGCCCCGAAGCACGCACAGTACAACTGCCTGATGACTTGATGGGAGACGCCATCCGGTTCGTTGCCTGCCACGAAGTAGGACACTCATTGGGGTTACGCCATAACATGATGGGATCATGGGCTTTCCCGACGGATTCATTGCGCTCCGAAACATTCACTTCCAGAATGAATTCTACTGCTTCATCCATTATGGATTATGCACGCTTCAACTATATCGCTCAACCTGGAGACGGTGTGAAGGTTCTTTCTCCGCACATCGGCCCATACGATATGTTCGCAATCGAATACGGTTACCGTTGGTATGGGAAAAATACTCCGGAAGAAGAAAAAGCTCTCTTATTTGACTTTTTGAGCAAACACACCGACCGCCTCTATAAATATAGCGAAGCACAAGATGTTCGTGACGCAGTAGATCCGCGCGCACAAAATGAAGATTTAGGTGACGACCCGGTTCGTTCTTCCCTACTAGGTATTGAGAACCTGAAACGTATTGTGCCACAGATTCTCCAATGGACTACAACCGGAGAAAAGGGACAGACTTATGAAGAAGCGTCACGCCTCTATTATGCTGTCATCAATCAGTGGAACAACTACTTATATCATGTACTCGCCAACATCGGTGGTATTTATATCGAAAATACAACTGTGGGAGATGGCATCAGGACCTATACATTCGTAGAAAAAGAGAAGCAACAGGCCGCACTTAAGTTCCTGTTGAATGAGGTATTGACCTATCCTAAATGGTTGTTTGACACGGAAGTGGGACAGTACACCTATCTCCTGCGTAATACTCCGGTGGGAAAACAGGAGAACGCTCCTACGCAGATTCTCAAAAATGCACAGGCTTACATTCTTTGGGATTTACTGGGCAACAATCGCTTGATGCGTATGATTGAAAATGAATCCGTCAATGGAAAAAAGGCCTTTACGGTAGTAGAACTGATGGATGAACTTCATAAAAATATTTTTGGAGTTACCGAACAGGGAGGTGTCCCCAATGTCATGGAACGTTCTTTACAAAAGAATTTCCTTGACGCATTGCTGACAGCCGCAGCAGAACCCGAAGCAGTAAAAATCAACAAAAAGATTGCCGATGAACACTTCTTGCTTGACCATGCCACTCCGTTCTGTAGCTGTTATGCAGCTGAACAACGGGCACTTCGCCAGGAAGACCGCATGGGAGCTCCACGTGTGCTCAACTTCTACGGTAGCCAGCTTAACCGCATCTCAGATGCAATCTCAGTAAAGCGCGGTGAGTTGTTACGTATCAAGAAGCTGTTGCAGAATCGTCTCGGAACTTCCGATACGGCTACACGCTACCATTATGAAGATATGATTTTACGAATTAACACAGCTCTAGGAGTCAAATAAAACAAATCAATCACTAAACATTTACAATTAATGAGAAAAAGACATCTTTGTATTTTGATATGCCTTTTCGCCAACGCATTGTTTTTTGCCAATACCGCGAATCGCACTATCACCGGAGTCGTGATCTCCGGTGAAGACAATGAGCCACTCATCGGCGCCTCAGTTTACGTATCAGCCGATGAACTGAAAAAAGCCGGAGTATCACAAACATCTCTAGGTACGATTACAGATATAGACGGAAAGTTTTCCTTGTCTGTCCCGGAAAAAGTAACCCGGATTCATTGTAGCTACATCGGTTTTGAAGAACAAAGTGTATCATTACAATCCGGAAAAGAAAATTACCGTATTGTACTTCAAGCCTCATCACATACATTAGGAGACGTAGTAGTAACCGGTTATCAAGAGTTGGAACGCCGCAAACTGACCGCCTCCATTGCCAAAGTAGATGTTACAGATGCAATGGTAGGTGCCGCAAAAAGTATCGACCAGGCATTAGCCGGACAAATAGCCGGTGTATCCGTTACGACAACCTCCGGTGCTCCGGGTGCCCCCGCACGTATCCGTATCCGTGGTACAGCGTCGCTAAACGGAACGCAAGACCCGTTGTGGGTGTTGGACGGAATTCCATTGGAAGGGACGGATATTCCAGACTTAGACAGTGATACAGATAATGATATTGTAAATATAGGACAATCATCAATTGCCGGAATCAGTCCGTACGACATTGAAAGTATTACAATTTTGAAAGACGCTGCTGCAACAGCTATTTACGGTGCACGCGCAGCAAACGGTGTAATTGTAATTACTACCAAAAGAGGACGCACAGGTAAACCTATAGTCAATTTCAACACAAGATTGAGTTATACGCCCAATTTGAATACTTCGCGATTGAATCTATTAAATTCCGAGCAGAAAGTCAATTTGGAATTGGAATTGATGAAAGAACCGGATGACATATTCACTGCCCATCCTTTTTATCGCAAGGGAGGAGTCGCTTCTGTCTTAAGGCAATACAATTTATTTGAAACTTACCAACAGCAAGGATGGGACGGATTAAGCAGCGAGGCTCAAAACGCTATCAACCGATTGAAAACAATTAATACTGATTGGAACGACCTCTTGTTCAGAAGTGCATTTACCCAAGAATACAATTTCAGTATTTCAGGAGGTAGCGAAAAAACCACCTATTACAATTCATTAAGTTACTCTAAAGAAAATGGTAATGTACCAGGTGTTGATATGAGCCGTTTTAACCTGACAAGCAAAACCTCTTATCAGGTAAACCGAATGCTAAAAATCGGTGCTTCCATATTTGCCAACCGACGGAAGAACCAAGATTTTGTAAGTGACAAATACGGTTACTCAAATCCAATTTATTATTCGCGTGTGGCAAACCCATATCAGGAAATATACGATGCGGAAAATAACTATATCTATGACTATGATATCCGCTCGACAAGTGATAACGAACCAGACCCCAAACGAGGGTTCAATATCCTTGAAGAACGTGCCAATACGAGTAAAGAGACAGTGACAACTGCTATCAATTCGATCTTCAATGTTGATTTACGTTTCAATGATCATTGGAAAGTGACTTCACAAGTCGGATTGCAATGGGAACAATCTAAAGTTGAACAATATATCGGTCCAAACACATTCTCCATGCGTTATATGCGCGAAGAGAGCAAAGATGGAGAGAGTTATATTATTCCGGAAGGAGGAATGCATAAAGTAAGCAACTCCACTACCTCGCAAATCACTTGGAAGATACAAGGCGAATGGGACCAGACTTTCAAAGATATCCATGAGGTACAAATTATGGGTGGTTCGGAAATACGCAAAAACTGGTATGATGCACTTGCATCCACCGCTTACGGTTATGATCCTAAGACACTCACAACAAAACCACTTAACATTGACCCGAGAGACGCTGACAATTATCCGCTGCACATAAAATCTTATACAGCAAACGCTTTTGCATCTTTCTATGCTAACGGTTCCTATACACTTATGAAACGTTACACATTAGGAGCAAGCGTACGTATGGATGGCTCCGATCTATTCGGGGTAGACAAGAAGTACCGTTTCTTACCCATTTACTCTGTCAGTGGATTATGGAGAATCTCCAATGAGCCATTCTTGAAACCGGCTAATCAATGGATGGATAATTTAGCTTTGAGATTATCCTACGGTCTGCAAGGTAATATTGATAAAAACACCTCTCCTTTCTTGCTCGGTAATTATGGTAACCAAACAGTAATTGATAAAAATGAGACAATTATAACCATCGGTTCAGCTCCCAACGACAAACTGCGTTGGGAAAAGACTGCGTCTTACAATGCCGGAATAGATCTCTCCGTACTCAAATCAGCCATCAATCTCAGTATAGACTACTATTACAGAAAGGGAAGCGACCTTATCGGCTACAAGGACTTGCCTTTAGAAAACGGCTTCTCCTCACAAGCAATCAATTGGGCCAGCATGGAGAACAAGGGTGTAGAAATAAACCTGCAAACCCGTAATATAACAACTAAGGATTTTTCTTGGTACACTACATTCAATTTTGCTTATAACAACAACAAAGTACTTAAAGATCATAAAAAGGAAAACAGCCCGACTCCAGGACTGGAAGGTTACCCGGTAGGTACTATTTTTGCAATCAAAAGCAAGGTTGATCCGGAAACAGGACGCATACTTATCTATCCAAAAGGAAGCGATGAAGCTGTTACTGTTGAAAAATTATTCGAAATGGTAGACCTAACCGGAGGATTTGGAGGCTTTTATGAGTATGATGCGACTGCAGAATTCCAACAAAGCCTATACGAATATGCCGGAACAAATGACGCTCCCTACACAGGTGGTTTAATCAATACATTCAACTACCGCAATTGGGAATTGAATCTCAACTTTTCATATTACTTTGGTGCACATGTACGTACAAATCCTTCTTACAATGTTGTCGGATTTGACCCCGGACATAATGCAAATCAGGATATCCTTGAACGCTGGACACCCGAAAACCATAGTGGAAAGTTTCCGGCTTTACTCACAAAAAATAATTATCCTGCCGATTATGCACTTTTCGGTGATCTACCTGCTATTTATAAGAACCTTGACTTATGGGTAAAACGTCTCAACTATGTACGCCTACAGAATATAAGACTAGCATATAAGTTACCGCAAGAATGGCTCCGTAAAATCAACATCAACGGAGCGACTGTTGCTGTAGAAGGACGTAATCTATTAGTTTTTGGCTCTAGTTACAAAAACTATATGGACCCGGAATCAATGAGCAATCTCTATTCCACTCCGGTGCCCAAATCAGTAACATTCAACCTCAGTCTTAATTTTTAAGTAATTCTCCAATATGAAAAGAATAAAATCAATATACAGATTTCTTGTATTGACAGGTTGCATTGTCATGACATCATGCAGTAACTACCTCGACATACAGCCTGTCGGAAAAGTCATCCCCAACACTCTAGAAGAATACAGAGCATTGATGACTACGGCATACTCACAAGACCTTTTGGACAGGAGTGTTTGTGATATGCGTACGAAAGACATCACCATAAAAAAAGATAACATAGACCAAAATAATTACGGCGATATAGAAAAATGGATAAACAATAGTACATCTGCCAGAGAATTCGGCTGGCTAGATTATTATGAAAATATATATTATGCCAATGCCATCATCGACAAGCAAGATGAAATAACGGAAGGAAGCGAACAGGACATCAACCAATTGGTGGGAGAAGCCTATTTAATGAGAGGATATATGCACTTCCTTTTGGTCAACTTCTACGGGCAACCTTACACTAAAGAGGGTGCACCGAAGACAAAATCCATTCCATTGAAACTAACCCTCGACCTTGAAGAGATTCCATCACGCAATACAGTAGAAGAAGTATATACTTCTATTCTTGAGGACATAGAAAGCGCACGCAATCTCATTACAAAAAAAGAATGGGAATTAGGTTATAATTACCGGTTCAACACTCTTTCCGTAGATGCTTTTGAAGCACGGGTACGCCTTTACAAAGGAGAATGGCAACTTGCATACGATGCAGCAGAACGTGTCCTAAAACAAAAAGCGACACTCGAAGATTACAATAATCCGGATGCCAAAGCCAATTTATATACCTCTGTTGAATCAATTACTGCGTATGAGAGAATTTATGAGCCAACCAGCACATTAGATGCATCAAAAGCTACACAATCATTTGTAGATATGTTTAGTGAAGGAGATTTACGCCCTATAAGATATTTCGGAGAAAAGGACAATGAGGTTGATTATTATCCCATAATTAAAACAAACGGAAGTGTAGATTATAAATGTAGTTTCCGTGTCGGTGAACTTTACTTGAATTCAGCAGAAGCGGCTGCCCGTCTAGGTCATTTACCAGAAGCTAGAAACCGCTTATTACAATTAATGGAAAAGAGATATAATCCGGAAAAATATGAGCTGAAAAAAAATGAGATAAATGAGATGAACCAAGAAAGTCTAATTTCTGAAATATTGGATGAACGTGCCCGCGAATTGGCATTCGAAGGTCATCGCTGGTTTGACTTACGCCGTACTACCCGTCCGAGAATAGAAAAAACTTTATATAGCGGACAGACCATCATTCTGGAACAGAATGACGAACGCTATACCTTACGCATTCCTCAAAGTGCTATTGAAGCTAATCCGAATCTCTCCAATTAGAGTTGTTCTGATATTCACTATAAACTCCCTTTGCAAACTCATCAGCAAAGGGAGTTTTTTCATTGTATCATATTTATTCTGCTATTTCAAATTATTATTGAAGAACTGTTCTATCTTATCGAATGGGATTACTTGCAGATTATCGTACAAATCTACATGATTGGCTCCGGAAATAATCAATAATCCCTTATTGTCACCTTTCAGTTTCTTGAACGCATCCTCACTAAAGTAACGGGAATGAGCCTTTTCTCCGTGAATCATCAGCACTGCACTACGTATCTCGTCGCTATAGGACAAAATAGGCATATTGATAAACGAAAGCGAAGAAGTCTTATTCCAACCATCATTAGAATTGAGTGAACGTTTGTGGTAACCGCGTTCGGTCTTGTAATAGTCGTAATATTCTTTCACAAATTGTGGAGCATCATCCGGTAATGGATCAATCACCCCTCTGGCAAGTGCATAAGAACCATTGCGGTAGTCTTCGGTTCGCTGAGCATTGAGTTGCTTGCGTAATTCATAACGGGCGTCGGCATCCATTATATCATTGTAACCATTAGCGTTCACACGGCTCATGTCATACATCGTAACCGTTACTGTTGCTTTGATTCGAGTATCGATAGCCGCATTGAGCGCCATACCACCCCAACCGCAAATACCGAGTATACCGATACGATCCGTATCCACATCGTCACGGTTGGCAAGATAATCCACCGCTGCACTGAAATCTTCCGTATTAATATCCGGTGAAGCCACATAACGAGGCTCACCACCACTCTCACCTGTATAAGACGGATCGAAAGCAATCGTCAAGAATCCCCTTTCTGCCAGCGTTTGGGCATACAGTCCCGAAGATTGTTCTTTCACCGCACCAAACGGGCCACTAATGGCGATTGCCGGCAATTTACCTTCTGCATTTTTGGGGATATACAAGTCAGCAGCAAGTGTGATACCATAACGGTTGTAAAAAGTAACTTTCGAGTGACGTACTTTATCGTTTTCGGGAAACGTCTTGTCCCACTCTTGAATCAGGTTTAATTTCTTTTCCGTAAACTTATTATTTCTGTCAGAAAGATTACCTGCTGACAACAGCTTGCCTGCAATACAAAGACATATTGTCATTACTACACGCGAAAAATTCAATGTTCGTCTCATACATTCTATTATTTATGTTATCAATCATTTTTCTATTCCCTTTTAGGAATGTTGCAAAATTAGATAGATTTATGCCTACCCCCGGTAGACAAATTACTGATATTACATCTCAATCATAACCTTAATTACAGATTTTATAATACTGATGAAAGCTGTAAGTAAGGTGGAATCCGTAACTGAGGTTATATAATCCGTAATTAAGGTTGTTAGAATGACAGAATTATCCCGTATTTTTGTAAACGATATACGACGGAAGTGCTTTTAAAACATTAAACAGCAATAATTATGAACAAGATATTCAACTTGGACAGTGTAGACCAATACAATAAATTGTACGGCCTTGAAACTTTGAATCCGTTGGTCAGTGTGATCGATTTAAATAAAGCCACCCGGCAGATGAATTATGCACACTGGCATTATGGTATCTATGCACTTTACCTGAAACTCGAAAAAGCGTGTGACATCAAATATGGGCGGCAAAATTATGATTATCAAGAAGGAACCATTGTATGTTTTGCTCCCGGACAGGATGCGGAAACGACATTGATCACAGATCGCGTGCAAGTGAATGCACTTGGCATACTTTTTCATCCGGATTTATTACTAGGAACATCACTTGGCAAGACAATCAAGAAATACACGTTCTTCTCGTATGAAGTAAACGAAGCCCTTCATCTTTCTGAAGAGGAACGGAATATTATTATGGATTGCCTGAGAATCATCCGCCTTGAACTAGAGCACGGAGTGGATAAGCATAGTAAAACATTGCTTGTAAACTATATAGAACTGCTCCTTAACTACTGTATGCGTTTCTATGAACGACAATTCGTCACCCGCAGTAAAGCGAACCATGATGTGTTGACTCGTTTCGAGCAATTACTTGACAACTACTTTTCAGGAACTTTTGCAGAACAAAACGGCTTACCTACTGTCAAATATTTCGCTGACAAAATATGCCTTTCCCCCAATTACTTCGGCGATATGGTAAAGAAAGAAACCGGCAGGACACCACAGGAACATATTCAGGAAAAAGTAATCGAAATGGCAAAGGAACGTATGATCGGCACAGAAGATACAGTCAGCCAGATTGCCTACTCATTGGGATTCCAGTACCCGCAGCATTTTTGCCGCCTGTTCAAAAAACGGGTAGGATGTACTCCTAACGAATACCGTGTACAGAATAATCTGTGAAAAGAATATGAAGAAGAAAAATACATTGGATTTGAATACCGTGCATGAATGCAATCGTTGTCTGGACTGCAAAACATTGCATCCTCAGGTGAGTCTTATTAATTTGGAGAATCCGTGTCTGGAGCAGGATACTGTCAAGTTCGAGTTCTACGCTATCTTACTGATAGAAGACTGTCCGGACGAATGTTCATGTTGCGGCCGGAAGTATTATGATTATTCCAATGCGACAATGGTCTTTCTTAAACCGGGTGAAGTTTTCCGAATGAGCAAGGAAAAGACCTTACCCAGCAAAGGCTTTTTGCTGGTGTTTCATCCGGACTTGCTGTTTCAGACCACATTGAAGAACCATATCAATAATTACACCTTCTTCCACTACCACAAAGAAGAGGCATTGCATCTATCGCAACGTGAAACAGAGAAAGTCACCTGCTGTCTATGGAATATAGAGGAAGAACTGCATCATTCGATTGATACACATAGCAGGACTATCCTTTCACGGCATATCGAACTATTACTGGATTACTGCACTCGTTACTACGAACGTCAGTTTATCACCCGCGAAAACAGGAATAAGGCAATTCTCAGAAAAACGGAACAGTTGCTTGAGGATTATATAGAGTTGGGGAAATTACAAAATGGCAAACTTCCTACACCCGACTATCTGGCGGAAAGGCTCAATCTTTCTCCTGTTTATTTTACAGACCTGCTGAAATTTGAAACAGGCAAGACTTTGGAACAGTATTTCCAACTCAAACGATTGGAGACTGCTAAACGAATGCTGATGAAAGACGGTGCCACACCCACTGCTGTTTCCCATCAATTAGGCTATCCGAATGTACAGCATTTCAGCCTTGTATTCAAGAAAATAACAGGTATGTCACCAAGTGATTATCAATCCCACCCACAACCAAATTAATCACTTGCCCTGATAATTAATAAATAGATGTACCAAAACGCAGATTATCATAGAAGTAATCTGCGTTAATTATGTATTATGATACAGCCTTCATTAGAAATATTTCTTCTCCGTCGCCCGTTGCCAAGCCTCCACCAATTCCGTCATGACTTCCGATACTGACTGTCTGCGGGATACAATGGCGGATACTTGACCGATCTCCAGCTCACCCTCTTCCAAATCACCTTCGAATATGCCTTTCTTGGCACGACCGCGTCCGAGCAAAATTCTTAATTCTTCGGGAGTAGCACCACTATCCTCCGCTTTCTCCACAGCTTCCCGAAAAGCATTCTTCACCAAACGTGTCGGAGCCAGTTTCTTCAACAGCAATTTCGTGTCTCCTTCACCCAGACTCAAACAATAGTCTTTGAATACCGGACTGGCAGAGCTTTCTTCCGTCAGGGCAAAACGGGTTCCGATCTGCACCCCTTCGGCTCCCAACACCATAGCTGCTAGAATACCTTCCCCCGTACCGATACCGCCTGCCGCAATCAACGGCAATGTAGTAGCTTCACGCACGGTCGGAATCAGACAGAAAGTCGTTGTTTCCTCACGTCCATTGTGCCCGCCGGCTTCAAAGCCTTCGGCAACTACCGCATCCACTCCCGCTTCCTCACATTTCACTGCAAAACGGGAAGAAGAAACGACATGAATCACCGTAATGCCACGTTCTTTCAGCCATCCTGTCCACGTTTTCGGATTTCCTGCAGAAGTAAAGACAATCTTTACTCCTTCCTCCACCACAATATTCATTATTTCTTCTATCTGAGGATACATCAAAGGAATGTTCACCCCAAAAGGAAATCTCGTTGCCGCACGGCATTTACGGATATGCTCGCGCAAAGTCTCCGGATGCATGGATCCGGCACCGATCAGTCCTAAACCACCTGCGTTACTCACTGCGGAAGCCAATCGCCAACCGCTACACCAAACCATACCACCTTGAATAATGGGATACCGGATCCCTAGAAGAGAAGTTATTCTGTTCATAATAAATAATGTATCAATACATTTTATATAACGCTTTTACCGGGTAATCTGTTCGATAGGTTTATTTATCAACACGGTAGTTGAATCTCCGTAAGTTTTCAACACTTCCAACGTGCGGATACGGTTATCTCTTCCAGTTTTGTTCCAGAATTCTTTCGTAAAGGCAGCCATCAAATCAAGCCCGCTAATAGTTCCGCCACAAACTGAGACATTCTCCCCTATCCGTATTTCATTCGCTTTCCGGTTACGTGTCCGGTTCGTATAGAATCTCTGCCTACGCAGTTCGTAGAAAGAATCTCCCCGCCATGTATTCTTGTTCACTCTGATCTTTTTCTGATAAACAGGATCCCAGTTATAGCGGGTATTTGCCTTATACGGCATAAGAGTCAACACAACTTTCGGTTTAGGCAGTGCTTCGGGAAGCGACTCATCGGGCAACATCCAACGCTTTTCCTCCGACATACGGGGAGTACCCACCGCACCACCGAAATCAATCTGCTTGACCGCCTTCGGATTCAGCTTCAGTTCTTCACTGCCCTCCAACAACTTTTGCAGTTTGAGCGAATCTTGCGCAGACCATTGGGCATAGCATACCCCTGTCAGCAGCAGTGAGACTGCCGATATAAATAAACGTTTCCTCATTTTTTATTGTTTTTTATCTTCCGAAGGCTCTCCCCTTTTTACCACCAACGATAGCCTGTTCCACAAAGCGGCTCATCGTGACACGGGTCAATCGTCCACCGGGTTTTAGGATATTGCCGTTCCTCCCACCAGCTACGGTAACAGGCGGCTGCATCAAGCACTTCCTCATCGGTCAGGAAATAGATGGCTTCATAATTTTCAGCATTTGCCAGCACCATCTTGCAGCCTAACGACGGAGGTGTACCTTGACGGATATACTCGATCACCCAAAGCATACACTCACCCAAACGGATCTTACCGTTGTTCGTATTATAGACCGACGGGAACGAAGGAATAATTGTCAGATCTTCCGCATATTTCAAAAGTTCGGGAATATCCTCCTCCATGAAATGAGGCACTTCCACCACTCCTTTATCATTCTTCATTTTATATGTACCCGCCTTCAATTGTTTCACAAAGAGATCAACATCCGGATTGTTATAATCCATTTCTTCGCTGCTGCATCCCGCAAAAGATACAATCAGGCAAACAGCCATCCACAGCATTAATAGTGTTTTTTTCATTTTCATAAGGGTTAATACGTCATGCGAAGTCCGCAGAGCAAGTTAAAGTTAGTCGGCCGCTTCGTGCGTACCGTAGCCAGTTTCGAATCGGTACTGAAATGATGCGAAACACCGGGCTCGGCAAAAACCGCAAGCCGGTCATTAATCTTATAATTGATTCCAATACCGGCAGTTACCGCCAATTGGACAGGTTCTTCCTTAAAACTGTTATCCGTCGCACCGGCTATACATTTATCCGCCACTCCGCCTACGGTAGCATAAAGGTCTACTTTCTTCGTATCTACCAGTGTCACGTTTACCCGCACGGGTATACCCAGATAATGTAAATGCTGTCCGGCCGAACGAAGATTTGAATAAAGCAGTCCGGTTTCTATCCCCAGATAGTCGTTCAATTTTCGTTCTACTGTTACTCCTGCAGAAACAGGTATCTTGTAAGTACCGTCCTCTGCCGGAAGCGCCATGCCCACTTGAGCTTTCACAGCCCAGCAACGTTTCTTCATTATTTTCTCCGAAGTCACAGGCAAACCCGCCCGTTCTTCCTCCCGGCCGGCAGAAATTTCCGTATTTCCATTCGCTGCCTGCCAATAACCACTATGGCGTTCGTTACCGTAAGGGCGCTCATGCCCTGTAGCCGTGGACGAGAAAGAGAACGACATCGAGAAAGTAAAGGCAAGCGAGTCCTCATCTTCCGTATATTGCGACAACATTCCGAATGATTGGGGAGCCGGTTTCTGCAATACCGGTTCTACCGGCAGCGGCAGTTGATTGACACGTATCCCGTCTCCGTCCATCTGCCCTCCATTCGTCGCGGCTATCTTGGTAAACGCTTCCTCCATCTCTTCTTTAGGTGAGAAATACAGGAAAGTGGCCGACGAAGCTGCCAGAACAAGCAGTACGGACGCCGCAGCCGCCACACGGAAGAGCAGGAGCCGACGACGATGTTGACAAGCCACAGGAATATCCTGCGAAAGCTCTTCCCAAAAGCCATCCCGTACATTCATCCCGGTATCGGCGAGACGTGCGCGAAACAGATCGGTTATTTCATCATTTTCTTTCTTCATGGTTCCTATACTCTTTAATTCTTTTTGCTAACAAATATTTGGCCCGGTGTAACTGCGAAGTAGACGAGTGCTCTTTAATATGAAGCAGCTTGGCTATCTCCTTGTGTGACTTCTCTTCAAACACATAAAGGTTGAAAACGGTTCGACAACCATCCGGCAATTCGGCAACAAATGTCATCAATTGCTCTTCGGAGATGCCTGCCCCTCCTCCCGAATCTGATATATCGGGAATATCGGGAAGTTGCTCTTCATGCACCATCAACTGATTTACCCGTTTCTCCCGCCGCAGGTAATCAAGTGCTTGAGTCACCATCACTCGGGTTATCCATGTACAGAGCGAAGACTCGCCCCGAAAGGAGAAATTGGTAAAAATCTTGATGAAACCGTCATGCAGTACATCGTGCGCCACATCCATATCACCCGTATAGCGGAAACATACCGCCAGCATTTGTTTGGAATAGAGGGTGTAAAGTTCCTTTCGGGCTGAATCCTTTCCTGCCCGACAGCCCTTTATCAGTTCTATCTCGTTTTCCAAAGTCAATTACCTTTTTAAAATCGGACGTATGTCTGCGTCGTTTTACTCATTAGACGCAAGAATTTGAGGAATGCTGCAAGGAATATTGCTAAAAGAAGTTAAACAGATTCACCACAGAGGACACAGAGTACACAGAGGATTTAAACTTACTTTATAGGAAAAATTTCCTATCATTATTCCTCTGTGTACTCTGTGTCCTCTGTGGTGAAAAAAATCAGCACGCTTTGAAGCTCATGTCCAGTCCTTTCACGGAATGCGTCAAAGCCCCGACGGAGATAAAGTCAACGCCACATTCGGCATAATCACGAAGAGTATCAAAGGTGATACCGCCGGAAGATTCGGTTTCATACTTGCCTGCCACCATTTCTACTGCCTTTTTAGTCATTTCGGGAGTGAAGTTGTCGAACATGATACGGTCTACACCACCTAAATCAAGCACTTGTTGCAGTTCGTCGAAGTTGCGGACTTCTATTTCTATCTTCAGATCTTTACCTTTTTCCTTGCAGTATTCTTTGGCACGGGTGATGGCCTTGTCGATACCTCCGGCAAAATCCACATGATTGTCTTTCAACAGAATCATGTCGAACAACCCGATACGATGATTTACGCCACCGCCAATCTTTACCGCCATCTTTTCAAGGATACGCATACCGGGAGTTGTCTTACGGGTATCCAATACGCGGGTATGAGTGCCTTCAAGTTTCTTCGCGTATTTGCGTGTCATGGTCGCGATACCGCTCATGCGCTGCATCACGTTCAACATCAGGCGTTCGGTTTGAAGCAAGGATTGCACCTTACCTTCCACCACCATTGCCACATCACCCGGCTTCACCTCCGCACCGTCATTGATAAACACTTCGACTTTCATCGTCGGGTCGAAACGATTGAAGATTTCTTTAGCCACTTCGATACCGGCCAGCACACCGGCTTCCTTGATAAGCAATTTTGATTTTCCCATTGCCGTAGCGGGAATACATGACAGGGTGGTATGGTCACCATCGCCTATATCTTCTGCAAAAGCAAGATCGATCAGTTTGTCGATCAGTTCTTTTTCCTTATTCATTGATTTTGTCAATTCTTATTTGGTGTATTAAACATTTATCCTGTACTTTTTTCAGAAAGCAGTTCACACGAAAGTTTCCGTTCGTTGTGGCCAACGTACCGATAACGAAACTTGACTCGTCCCGCTTTCCCTGATGGTTCACTGTAAACCCATTGACTTTATTCTTCGTGAAGAAGTCTTGCATCACAGCGGTCGCTTTCTGTTTGTCAACGTTTGTCGAGCTACCTTGGAGCACCAGGTTTACCTTGTCCCCCATATACTTACTCAGCTCTTGTGAGCTTCCTCTTTTAAATGCCGTAATCACTCCTGCCGGTATCTCCTGCGCCATTAGCAACGAGAAGGAAAGAAGCAAAGCGGCCATTCCTACGAGCACTCGTTTTTTCATAAATACAAGCTTTTAAGTTGTAGTCTAAAGGTTTAGACTTTCAACTAATGATAGGCAAAGGTAAGCATTAATTGCAGAATAACATAAAAAATGCCTATTTTTGTGCAATTAAATACAATTGCAGAGATATGAAAACAACCTTGCTCGTCGTAGGACGAACCGTAGAACAGCATTATATCACAGCTATCAACGACTATATACAGCGTACGAAACGTTATATCACTTTTGATATGGAAGTGATCCCCGAACTAAAAAATACAAAAAGTCTTTCGATGGAGGTGCAGAAAGAAAAGGAAGGGGAGCTGATTCTGAAAGCCCTTCAACCGGGTGATGTGGTGGTGTTATTGGATGAGCACGGGAAAGAGATGCGTTCCCTTGAATTTGCCGATTATATGAAACGGAAAATGAATACGGTGAACAAACGACTGGTTTTCATTATCGGAGGACCATATGGCTTTTCGGAAAAAGTATATCAAGCGGCACACGAAAAGATTTCAATGTCAAAGATGACTTTCTCGCATCAGATGATCCGGCTGATATTCGTTGAGCAGATTTATCGGGCGATGACTATATTGAATGGAGGGCCGTATCATCACGAATAAAAACATTATCTCATATACTATAAATGAGATAATATGGATCTTTTAATCTCGTCCCAAGACACATCTACAAACATATAAGGCATTGGATCCTCCTCCGCATCTTCAAAATAGGCTAAACTTTTCATTGCCATAAAAGAAGATGAGTCGGAATATTTTTGAGCATAGAAATCCAATATATTATTCAATGAATACGTTTTCAACAAAAAATAGATATCTACAAAATCCTTCTTAGTACCTCTCCCCTCAATTGCAGTAATTTTCATGGCTGCAATATCTTTAGGACTCGCCAAGCGTATTCCATCTTTACATACAACATCATCAATCCAAGGATAAGTATAATTTACGATATCTATTTTAACTCCATTCAATACGTAAATGTGTATATTTTTAGAATCACTCAAGACAGTCAGCATCCCAAGTGTCTGCAAAGCCTCCCGCAGTTCTTGAGAGTTTACATTAATCTGACCAAAAAAGTCCAAATCAATCGACTTCCGATGTCCTAATTGCAAAGCTAATGCAGTACCACCAACCAAACGAGTATTACTAAGTACAGGTAACTGTTGTAACCTTTTTAAAAGTTCCAATGTTGTGGATTCAACCGTTGATAAGTATAACATTTGAACTGTTCTTTAGGAGTTTGTGAAATGGCTGAAAGATAGGCTAAAGCCCTAGGCTCCAATTCGCGAAACCCTTTAGCCTCTTCAACAATTCTGGTAATTCCATAATATTGCTTTACAATATTCCAATCTTGTAACATTCCATATTCAAGCACTCTCTTTATAATATACCGTGAATGCTTCTCCATATCTAAATCGTCTTTATTGACATCCCAAAAAAGATATGCCGAAAATTGAGTAATATATTTCTCCATCATCTATCGTACTATAATCCTTATATGACAAAGATAGGCATAAAAATGAATCGAATGCAAGCTAATAGCTATATTTATTTCACAAATTACTCCCGATTCATCAGCCGATGTTCCGCCATCTGTTCGAACTTTGTTCCCGGACGACCATAATTAGCGTATGGATAGATGGAAATACCACCACGTGGAGTAAAGATTCCGGTTACTTCAATGTATTTGGGATTCATCAACTTTATCAAATCTTTCATTATGATATTCACACAATCTTCATGAAAGGCTCCATGATTACGGAAACTGAAAAGATAAAGTTTCAAGCTCTTGCTTTCCACCATTTTTATATCGGGAATGTAGCTGATACGTATTTCCGCAAAATCCGGCTGTCCGGTAATAGGACACAGACTTGTGAACTCCGGGCAGTTGAAACGTACCCAATAATCATTTTCAGGATGCTTATTATCAAAGGCTTCCAATACTTCCGGAGCATAATCTTGCTTATACTCGGTTTTTCTTCCCAATAAGGAAAGCTGGTCTTTTAATTCAGTCATTGCACTTACTAGTTACGACCTCTACACTAAACCAAAAACGTATTTTCTCTATCACCTATCACCGACAAGCCTCAAATGCCTTATTCATCGATGTTTCAGTGGTGAATGATTCATTTTACAACCTATCACCACATCTATCACCTATCACCATCAACTCCCAGCCCACGTTTGCTTTATCCTCATCTTACTTGTTACGGTGTGTTTCACGGCATGAAACAGAATGTTTCACACTGGAGAACAGATAGTTTCTTACGGCAGAACCAATAGTTTCAAGCGCCGGAAACTTTAGTTTCATGCCGCTGAAACTTTAGTTTCTCACCGATGAAACAACAGTTTCAAGCTGTTGAAACTAATTTAAACCGCCGCTTATCGGACAAAACTACCGTAGATACAAAGCTTACTATCATTTGCTAGCCGGAGCTTACCGGTGACAACAGATGTGACAACTAAACTTCAAATTCAGCTGCTGTCACTGCTTGCTGTCACAAGCTATACAATTTATAATCAATTGTTTATCTATAAGAATGTGACAGATGACAGCAAAAATACATTTTAATCTCTGTGTAGAGATATTATTGATTCTTACTTCTTAAATACTTCTCCAATCCTTCCCGACGCAACTTACAAGCCGGACAATGTCCGCAGCCATCCCCTTGAACGCCATTATAGCACGTCAAAGTCTCGTTACGAATCAACTCCAGCACACCCAGTTCGTCGGCCAAAGCCCATGTTTCCGCTTTATCAATCCACATCAAAGGAGTATGGATCACAAATTGTTCATCCATAGCCAAGTTCAACGTTACATTGAGAGACTTGATAAAGGAATCACGGCAATCGGGATAACCGCTGAAATCGGTTTGGGAAACCCCTGTTACCAAGTGGTTTATACCGCGTTCACGGGCATATACCGCTGCAATGCTCAGAAAAAACAGATTACGTCCCGGCACAAAAGTATTGGGAATACTATCTGCGGGCTTTTCCTGATCCATCACCATTGTAGTGTCAGTCAAAGAGTTATGTCCAAGTTGCCCGACAAAAGACACGTCCATCACATCAAATTCCACTTCCGCTTTCCGGGCTATCTCACGTGCAAGCTCTACTTCTTTCTGATGTTTCTGACCATACAGGAAACTCAGAGCATACACTTTCTTAAAGTTTCGTTTTGCCCAAAACAGACACGTAGTAGAGTCCTGTCCACCACTAAACACAACCAATGCTACTTCTCTATTCATATTCTATCTTAAATATCTTTGACTTTCAGTACATTGTAGGATATATCGGTATCATAAACATCGCTACCATCTATTTGCTTAATAGCTTTCACCACACGGATAGTTACCGGAAGGATAATCACTTCGTACATGGACTTCAGCACAATCTGAATACCCATCATTATAAGCAACTCTTTCCAAGCGATGATTCCACCGAAAGCCACCGGGAAGAATATCAACGAATCCGCCGTCTCACCTACAACGGTTGACAAAATGGCACGAGCGGAAAAGTTACGCCCTTGACTGGCAATTTTCATTCTGCTCATCACATACGCATTGAGGAACGAGCCAACCAAGAAAGCCATCAGACTGGCAGCTACGATACGGGGAGCCATACCGAATACAAAATCGAAATGTTCTTCTCCTTCCCAGAAAGGGGCGGCCGGAATGGCTACGGCTATCAGTCCGAGAGTGACAACAAAGAAATTCATGGCAAAACCGCTCCAAATTATCAAGCGGGCTTTCTTGAATCCCCATACTTCGGCGATACAATCATTAATAATATAAGAAATTGGGAAAACCAACAATCCTGCAGTCACGGTCAGACTACCAATCTGGATTACTTTTGTCTCAAGAAGATTCGCCGCAATAAGGCATACATTAAATAAAATGCCCAGCAGCATAAAAGGTACGGATACTTTTTCTTTCATAATTCCTGTTTTTTACGTGGTGTTCTAGAATACACGACCGCTATTCACGGCATCATACTTTATTTTTATCTTTCGGGGTGCAAAGATAGAAAATAAAACTGAAACAAGCGCATCAAGACTGCCGAATTCTATTATCCATATATAGAAAAACAGGCACACCACTCAAAATCAAGAATTTGCTTTAAGCAGAGAAGTCTTTAAGTTCCTCCTTTAGCCGTTTGCGGATAAAGAATAAACGGCTCTTTACCGTTCCCATCGGCAACCCTAACTTGTCGGCAATCTCCCGATACTTAAATCCTGCCACAAACATCTGGAAAGGAACTTTCATTTCTTCCGGTATCGAATGTATCACACGATACAGATGTTTCATGTCGTATGTAAATTCAAATCGGTCCGCATCTTCATCCTCAATCTGATATTGTTGATTGATAGAATAATTATCATCCATGATATTCATTTCGCGAACGGTGCGACGATAGTTATTGACAAAAATGTTGCGCATCAGTGTATACATCCACCCCTTCAGGTTCTTACTGTACGTAAACTTCTCTTGATTATCCAATGCCTGCAACACACAATCCTGCACTAAATCATTGGCAGAATCACGGTCTGACGTCAACTTATATGCAAAGCGGTGTAAATCCGGCTGTATCGCTAATATTCCTTGAGTAAATTCTACTTTTTCCATCGTCGTATTTTCTTTATCTGATTACTACGGTACAAAGATCCGTCTTTTTAGAATGATTATAAATAGCAATTCTTCCGATTAGTTTGGCAATTTTTCCTTTGCCCCTCTCAACCATTTCTTTTTTTAGTTGTTCTTTGGGCATTCACCTAAAACTTAACTGATAATGAAAACTAGTTTTAAAATGGTAGCAATGCTACTGGGGATGGGAATTTCCCCCCTCTGTGCCAATGCACAGAAAAAGGTAATCATCGAAGACGAGGAACCTAATTCCATCATGTTTATCTCCCGTGACAAAGCAGGAGACGAGATCATCCGGATTATGAACGACCGTTCGCAACTGCGTTTCCATGATCCGAACGCTCCCCGCTTCCTGCTGACTGACCAGAAAGGAAAATTCGCTTTAGGTATCGGAGGCTACGTCCGTGCAACAGCAGAATATGACTTTGGCGGTATCGTAGACGATGTGGATTTCTACCCGGCGTTGATCCCGCAACGGGGAAGCGGAAATTTCGCCAAAAATCAGTTTCAGATGGACATCACCACTTCTACCCTCTTCCTTAAATTGGTAGGACGTACGAAGCATCTCGGAGACTTTGTTGTCTATACTGCCGGAAACTTTCGTGGAGACGGGAAAACGTTTGAATTACAAAATGCTTATGCACAATTTCTCGGTTTCACCATCGGTTACAGTTACGGTTCGTTCATGGACCTCGCCGCTCTCCCTCCCACTATCGACTTTGCAGGCCCTAACGGTTCAGCATTCTACCGTACTACGCAATTAAGCTATATGTACGATAAGTTGAAAAACTGGAAGTTCGGTGTCGCTATGGAAATGCCTTCGGTAGACGGTACAACCAACAGTGATGTTTCCATCAACACGCAACGTATGCCGGACTTTGCTACTTCCGCACAATATAACTGGAACAGCAGCAGCCATATCAAACTAAGCGCTATTATACGTAGCATGACTTATTCAAGTAATGTGTACGACAAAGCTTATTCCAAAACCGGATTCGGTTTGCAAGCGTCTACAACATTCAATGTCACAAAAAAATTACAGGCTTACGGACAGTTCAACTATGGCAAGGGAATCGGCTCTTATCTTAACGACTTGAGTAATCTGAATGTAGATATCGTCCCCGACCCGGACAATGAAGGTAAAATGCAGGTTCTTCCTATGTTAGGATGGTATGCAGGATTACAGTACAACTTCTGCCCAAGCTTCTTTGTTTCCGGAACGTACAGCCTGTCCAGACTATATTCCGAAAACGGATACCCAAGCGGAAATCCGGAATCATACCGCAAAGGCCAGTATTTAGTAGCCAATGCCTTCTGGAATGTCAGCAACAATATGCAGGTCGGAGTTGAATATCTGAGAGGATGGCGTACAGATTTCAGCTCTTCAACCCGTCACGCGAACCGGTTAAATATGCTGATGCAGTATTCTTTCTAATTTATAGATATAGGAAAGGAGAGGCATAATGAATAATAAAACGCAAGATTAACGCGAATTATCGCAGATTATTTCATATATATAGATATAATAATCAACAACCTATAAATTCGTTTCTGTGATAATCCGCATTAATCCTGTGTTTTAATTATTCATTATAAACCCATACACATTACCGGCAAAATCTGTTACATACAAAACATTTTCCGCAACAGATACTGTAGAAAATATAGGTACACCAATTTGGTATTTCCACAGCAATTTACCACTTATACGGTTCAATGCATACAGTATTCCATCAGAAGCCCCAAAGAAAACAGTATCTCCAACCAACACTGGACTAGTCTCTACAGTTGAAGATGATGGTTTAGAATAAGGAGATGTATAAATCAAAGCGGGGTTTGTTTTAAAATTCCATTTCTCTTCTAAGGTCCGCTTGTCTAAAGCTATGACTCCATTAGCAGCTGTTCCAAATATTATCTCGGATTCAGTAATTAAAGGAGTTGAATTCACATCGACCGAACAATTCATTTTTTTACGTACTATAACCTCACCGTTCTTTGAGTTCAATATAAAAAAGGAACGGGAAGAAAGAAGATAAAGATTCTCTCCTTCCCAAGCAACAGAAGCCGAACGATATTTTAATTCCGCATCTTTATTCTCCCACAACAACTCACCATTAACTGCATTATTGGCATACAACCCCTTCCAGTTTGCATGCCCAATCAGAATATTACGTCCAAGAGAAAGTGTTGCCACGCATCCTTCCCCCCTGCTCCAAGCTTCATTCTTCCAGATAAGTTCCCCCGTAGCCGCTTTCAAGGCACATAAGGATTTTCCTGTACCGGCATATACTACATCCGAAGCAGCAACCAGCCCGTCATTCAAAGGAGGAAGTACACCGATATTTAAATCTTTTTCCCAAACCAATGCCCCGGTTTCTGCTTGAATCGCATATAGGTAGCCATGTACATCTTGGGCAAAGACTAATCCATCAGCAATCGCAATACTACTGCGTACAGAGCCACGGAGTGAATACCGCCAACAGACTGTTCCATTTTGCGCATCCATACACACTACAGCCGCTTTCCCCGATTCATTATCATCGACCGATGCCGTAAAGAGACGTTTCCGATATACCAAAGGAGCAGACATGAAAATAGAAGCACCTACATTTTTAATCCATGACAACCGCAAAGGCAATTGTTTCCTTTCAGGCTTTTCATAAAAAAACGAACGCCTGCATCGCCTTACCTCTCCATTATTGAAAAGTGCTTCCACTATTACAGTAAGCTGCCGATGTTCCCATTGAGAAAGCAAAGGAATTTCCGCATACCAATTGAAATCACTCTGACGTTTCAAAAGATTGGAGGAAAGAACTTTTTTACCTTCCGATTCACACCAATAACGCATGGATCGTATTGGGGAAACCGTAGAGTAGGCATTGACGGACAAAGGAATCTTTCCGGAAGGAAGTGTTGGCAGCTGTCCATTCTCCAACGAAACAATATGTAATGAAGGAGACAGATAACTGTATCGGAACTCGGACGCCACGTTTCCCTCTGTATCAACAGTCAGTACACGAAAAGCGGAAGGTGCATGGTCAATACCACCACAAGCAGGTGTAGAGGTACAAATAGTATACACCCCTGCCACTTTATGCTTATGCACATGATTTACGTGCCAGTGACCGTACAACCAAGCTTTCAATCCCATAGCCGGCAAGTCTATATACTCCGTATCACTAATACCATATTTAAAAGTTACCGTATCTTCCGGCAGGCTATGATTGAAAACAATGATCGACTTCTCCTTGCCTACATAAGCAAGATCATTTTTCATCCAGCGATATACATCTTCCTTAGTATACTCCGGTAAATAATCTCCATGAAGCATAGGTGTCATTATGTAATGTGTATTCCCCACATCAAATGAATAGAATACCGGTCCGTAGAGTTTCTCGAAAAGTTCTTCCCCATAAGCACCTTTCACCAAGTCATGATTGCCTATTCCATAAAAGACTTGCGTATCTTCCATCAAAGCGGTATTCAGCAAGCCTATATGACTGTTCAGTCCCGATTCATAACAAATATCCCCTGTATGCACGATAAAAGCTATTTTCTCATTGGCCGAATAGTCACGGAGATTATCCACCCACGCTTGATTCCCTTCTTTTCCACGTATTTCCGTATCAGAGATATGTATAAACCGGTGACTACCGTCAGCTTGAATTCCTCCATAACAAGGATATACCGGAAAATCGTATTCCGTACGGCCGTTCTCTATCCGGTAATAGTAGGCATTATCAGTCTTATATCCGGAAGGAGTAGTAATAAACAGAAAATGCATACGGGAATGTCCGGGCAATTGATATGCGCCATTTGAGTCTGTCTGTACCACATTTAACCCATCGGAAACAGAGACCCGATGCAATCGTTTTTCACCTTCATCGAGGAGACCATTTCTGTTCTCATCAACGAAAACCTTTCCTGTATATTGAGCCATAGCTTGTAAAGTCATACTACCCAACAAGCCAATAGCCATACAGTATTTCATGTATTTACTCACCTTTAGCCATTTGAATACTGACATCAGTCTGCCCCTCTACTTCTATTGTTTTATCGGCAAATCCTTTTTTCGAGAAAACAAGTCTGCCATTATCTTTCACCTTGATAGTATATGTGCCCCGATAGTCAGTCAATGCACTTTCACCGGATTCTTCGGACTGTACTTTCACTCCGGCAAGCGGAGTTGCCTGTATATCACGGACAGTTCCTTTTACTTGAATCACTTTTCCATCTGTCCGTGATTTGAAAGAAGTACCGGACACCGTCTGTCCTCCCTTTCCGGAAGAACCTATATACACCGGAAGGTTGAAATAAATCCGGTCGGAAGAAGTACCTACCTGTAATTCAAATTTGCCCGGTTCGAGATAACGATTGCCCAAATCATCTGTCAGATAAAATTCATGAACAGGAATCATTATAGTCGTTTCCCGTGTCTGTCCGGGAAGTAAATCCACTTTTCTGAAACCTTTCAACTGCTTCACCGGTGTCATCACCGAGCTGACCACATCTCGCATATATACCTGTATCACCTCTTTCCCGGTTCTTTTCCCCGTATTTTTCAATTGAACAGTCACACAAACGGTATCATTAGCCTGATAGAGTTCCTTATCTGTAACAGCTTTCAGATATTCAAATTGAGTATAGCTCAATCCATATCCAAATGCCCATAGCGGGGAACTATTTGAGAAAACATAATCTCTTCCCGGCTTTTCATAAGTTCCCGGCTCTTTATAATATCCTTTATCCGTAGGCAAATAGTTATAATAGACAGGGAGATGCCCCGTACTTTGCGGAAATGAAAAAGTCAGTTTTCCGGAAGGGTTCACATTGCCAAACAAAATATCCGCAATAGAGTTTCCTTCCTGTTCGCCAGCATACCATTGCGCCAATATCGCCGGAATATTCTCTTTCACCCACGGTATGGCAAAAGGCTTTCCAGCCACCAATACAACAACCACCGGCTTTCCCACAGCAAAGACCTCACGTATTAATTGTTCTTGTGCACCAGTCAAAGAGATATCACTTAAATCGATTCCTTCTCCACTGGTAGACGGCTCTTGAGTATGACGTACGAACGCTGTACTCGAACTTCCCACAAATATCAAAGCAACATCACTATGACGGGCAGCATCCACAGCCTCCGCTATCCCCGAAGTATCCAAAGAAGCCAAAGAACATCCTTTAGCATAGTTGATTTTCACCCTATCACCCAACAATTTTTTGATTCCTTGAAGCGGTGTCACTCCATCTTCTTTCTTTTTACTCCAGGTATAATCTCCAAATTGTACATTATCCGCATTAGGACCAATCACCGCTACTGACTTCAGATTCCGGGCATTCAACGGCAACAACTGTCCATCGTTCTTCAGCAATACGGTCGATTCGTCTGCAATCCTGCGTGAAAGCTTCACACTTTCTTCCGAACGGAGAGGAAGCCGATAGACTGCTTGTTCCTGATAGGGATCTTCAAATAATCCCAACTCAAATTTAGCACGAAGCACTCGTCTCACAGCCTGATCGATATACCTGATATCAAACTCTCCATTCCGTGTTTTATTAGCCAGCACTGCATAGCAAGAGCTGGAAGCCTCCACGTCCATTCCGGCAGTCAATACCTGCCGGGCCGCTTCGAAATCATCCGCCGCCGTCTTATGGAAAGTCTTCAGCATACTGACAACTCCCCAATCCGAATAAACATATCCCCGAAAACCAAATTTATTGCGCAAAATATCCGTCAGCATAAAACGGGAAGCAGAATTAGGAATTCTATTCCAAGAATTATAACTGGACATGACAGCCATAATTTCCGTTTCAGCAAGCACAACCTCAAATGGTTTCAAATAAATATCAAATAAATCACGTACACCACACTCCACCGAAGCCAGATTCAATCCGCCCAAAGGATTGCCATGTGGTCCGTAATGCTTCAACATCGGAGAAATTCCATGTTCCATATATCCTTTTACCTCAGCAACCGCCATCTTTGAACAAAGGAAAGGATCTTCACCAAAAGACTCTTCTACACGTCCCCAACGTAAATCACGTACAACATCAATACAAGGTGCCAACACTTGCTTCACTCCCATCGTATTCAGTTCGCCAGCAATATGTTTAGTCTTTTCGTAAGCCAGTTCCGGATTGAAAGTACTCCCCATCGCGATATTCTGAGGGTAGATAGTTGTTCCCTCATGCACCACTCCATGCAAAGATTCGGCAACCGGAAATCCGGGAATACCCAGACGTGTTTTTTCTACCATATAGGTTTGTATCTCACGGAAAGTCTTACGACAACTTGCAGCTGTCAAAGGAAAACCTTCAAAGAACCCATATCCTATTCCACCGCACATCTTATCCAACTTCTCTTGATTCAAGACCTGTCCATCGAACACATCCCACGAATGCAAATGACGAATCTGAGCGATCTTTTCTTCCAGTGTCATCTGGTCCAGCAAGCCATTCACTCTTACTTCTGTAGGAAGAAGCGGGTTCTTATAAGAAAATGATTGCTGTGCGTTAACTGTAAGTATACAACCCGATAACGCTACTAGTACGAGGCCTATATATTTCTTCATATTCTCTTATTTGGATTAATTTATTTATCTAAGTTTAAACTTTACACTACTACGAATATCGGCTGAGGAGGCTCCTATCAAAGCGCGAAATTCTCCCGGTTCCGCCACCCATTCGTGTTTTTCATCGTCATAATAGGATAATTCCTCTTTTCCTATAGTGAAAGAAACAACCTGCTCTTCCTCCGGCTGCAAATAGACTTTCTTAAACCCTTTGAGTTCTTTTACCGGACGAGGTAGCCTGGAGTTTATATCATTGATATACAACTGTACAATCTCAGCTCCTGCCTTACCACCAGTATTTTTTACAGAAACAGTAAAGGTAATACGATCGGTCTCAGTCATCTCTTTCTTATCCGCCATTATTTTACCATATTGAAAAGTAGTATAACTAAGTCCATGTCCAAATGCAAATAGCGGTTTGATCTTCTCTTTATCCGCCCAACGATACCCAACAAAAATTCCTTCTTTATACGCCACTTTCTTTCCATCACCCGGAAACTCTCCGATAGAGTGAGCACTATTATCTTCCAATTTAACAGGAAAAGTAAAAGGCAACTTACCCGATGGATTCACTTCACCAAACAATACTGAAGCCAATGCGTTGCCTGCTTCAGTACCATTGTACCAGCTCATCACGATAGCATTCACCTGCTTTACCCACGGCATTGCAACGGCATTTCCGGCAATAAGGACAACCACCACATTTGAGTTTACTTTTGCTAATTCATCAATCAACTCATTTTGCTGATATGGCAAATCAAACGTTTGCCTGTCTGCACCTTCCGCATCTTGATTCCAATTCTTATTGAGCCCTCCCACGAAGAGCACGATATCAGCCTGTTCTGCCGCTTGTGCCGCTTCCATTCTCAATTGTAAAGCATTTGCCTCCTTAGACGACGCATAACCGGCAACATAATTCACCTCTACCTGCCGCCCTGCCCATGTACGAATCCCTTGAAGCGGACTTACTTCATACTTCACTTTCAACGTGGATGAGCCTCCTCCGTCGCACAAAGTCTTTACAGCGTTCTCACCCACTACCAATATTTTTTTTGTACGGTCTTTGTCAATAGGTAACAAATTTTCTTTGTTCTGCAAAAGCACAATTCCTTCTTGAGCAACTTTCCGTCCTGTCATAGCATGTTCCTTTGTTCCAAAAGACCCATAAGGACGATTAGGATTCATCGTAGTACGGAATATCAAACGAAGAATACGCCGGACTTTATCATTCAATTCTTTATCTGAGACCTCTCCGCTTTTGAGCTTCTTCAGATACGGAGTAGACAAATAGTAATTTTTATAATCATTATCTATATCTTTGGCGGATTCATTTGACCAAGTACCGAATTCTATGTCCAATCCATTATGAATAGCTTGATCCGTATCACGGGTCGCCCCCCAATCGGAAACTACAACTCCGTCAAATTGCCAATCTCTTTTCAGAATATCATTAATCAGATATTGATTATGACTACAAAATTGTCCCTTATAACTATTGTACGCACCCATGATAGTCCAAGCCTTTCCTTCTTGGACAGCCGCTTTGAAAGCCGGCAGATAGATTTCGTATAATGCACGGTCACCCACTTCTACATCAACATAATGCCTGTCCGTTTCTTGATTATTCAGTGCATAATGTTTCACACATGCAGCTACTCCGTTTTTTTGTACACCTTTTATGTATGGTACTACCATACGGGATGCCAAAAACGGGTCTTCTCCCATATATTCGAAATTCCGGCCGTTCAGCGGGCTACGATAGATATTAACTCCCGGTCCCAATAGGACATTCTTATTGCGGTAGCGTGCTTCTTCTCCAATATTGCTTCCGTATATATAAGATAATTCGGGATTCCACGTAGCCGCCAAACAGGTTAATGCCGGAAAGGCAATACAAGAATCATTTGTCCACTTAGCTATATTCCATTGATCCCAAAGCAGTTCTTCACGTACACCGTGTGGACCGTCAGACATCCAGTTTTCAGGAATTCCTAAACGAGGAACACCGGGAGAACTGAACTTAGATTGGGCATGGGTCATTGCCGCTTTTTCTTCCAAAGTCATACGCGCCAAAGCATCCTCCACACGCTTCTCTATAGGTTGATCATTATCCAAATAAATGGGAACCTCTCGCTGCTGTGCAAAACTACATATCGTCCAAAGGCTCACCGCTCCTAATATCCATACTTTCATTATATATCTTTTTATTCATTACTCAAACTTGGGTTTATGCTCTTTAGGGTAGCTGAAGGTATTATTCATTACCCAACGCCCCTTATAGATTTTAGCACCGTAAATGCTAAATAGTTTCTTACCTTTCTCGTTTATCAGACCATCAGACCACCACTCAGTAGTAGGATACAACATCAGTACCCCGTCGGCACTATTACACACACTCTTCACAGCGTAAAGCGGATAAATCAATTCAGCTTTGTTGTTCTTTATATCATATTGCCACACATTCTCATTAGTAGTGATCCATAACACATCGGCCTTATCATACACGGGAAAGAGATCATGCCCGCACGATTCGGTGCTAGGTAATTCGAAGATTACGCTTCGATCTTGCAATCTAGGCTCCTTGCGGTTGAAATTGTACTTATAAGTACACAATTTAACCCCTTCGGTGGTGTAAAGTAACTCTCTTTGGAGATCCCATACCACGTTGTGAGCACTAGGAAGCTCGTAGGAAGCAAACCACTTGCCGGTTCCTTTGATGGTATCAGTCATAAATGTACGTAACTTACCGTCAGTAGACGATACAGCCACGAGATTTCCATCGGGCAAAATCTCTGCGGAGTGTGGATTTTCACCCACATACGCATAATACATCAATTTACTGTCGGCAATACGTATAAGAGCTACAGCCCCACCTGATGCAGTCATCAAGATATACTGGTTGTTGAACACTGACTTAACCTCACTAGGATTGTGAAACCACGTTTGACAATTGGAGGGCACACCGGCTTTTCCCGGATTCCAACTCCATACAGTACGATAAGTGGAAGCATCGAGTATCACAACAGACTTAGAGGATTGCTCGGCCAATACAATTGCTTTGTCGGGGAGCATAAAAGAGGATTGGGAGTTTGCTTCGGGTTCATCGCTGGAACTACAACAAAAGAACAATACCGCACACATAGCAGCATATAAAATCTTTTCCATTATTCTATTTTCTTTTAAAATTTACTTAAGTCGGCTTTATACAGTTACTTCTTTTCTATAATCAACATACTGTTGGTTACCTTACGGGGTACCCGATCATCGGCGGGTGTATTCAAAATAGGGAAAGTCGGCTTCCCAACATCATTCACTTTTCGGATTATAAGCGTAGTCGACCCTCCTCCGTCAAGGTTGATAGCGTTATAACATCCCACAGCCTTCATCATGGTAGCCAGATGGGGCAAAGTAAGTCCCAACGCAAAGAAAGAGTCTTTTCTACGACCGTCCACCACAAATACATACATAGTCTTTCTATCTTGAGAAAGCCCCACACTAGTACGCGGATGGGTATTCTGCAAATCACCCATCTCTTCGTAAGAATTTTGAACCACCCCATCCTTAACTAATAGCCCATATCCTCCCAACGCATGCAACAGATTGGCTTCATGAGCCAATGCCTCATCAGCTTGTCCCACGTAGGTCTCACCATTTTTCAGTTGATACAACACCTCATCGTGCCCTTCAAAATATTGCGAATTGATACACACTCCGTCCTTATAGAAAATACCCATGACACGACGTGGATTGTCAGCATAATAATCACCATTTACACCAAGCCAAACAGTTTTTCCGTTTGCTTCGGCCGCAAAAGCATGAATCGGGAGAGGCGCACTAGATTCAGGTCCTGTTGCCGGCACATTCTTATCGTCTTTTGTAGCCGGAGTAAAAGTTAGTTTGTTTAAGTCGATTGTAGCCACAAAAATATGCTGAGACTCTCCAAACGTTTTAAAAGCCAATTCATTCAATTTTATTCCATCACGCACTACACTCTCGTTATCTAAAGTCACGTTATTGGCCATACCTGATTCTAGCAATTGCCGTCCTATGGCGGTTTGTGGCATAGCCTCTTCGGAATTACTACTAGAACAAGCACAACTAAAAGATAATACCAGTGCTCCCAATATAAGCTTCATTGTTAAGAATTTACTTTTCATAATATTTTTAATTAGGTAAACAAATAAAGAAAGCAATTCTTTATTATGAACTATAGAGAATTGCTTTCTATATTACACTATATTCTATTTATTGGCTTGCCACTCAAATGCACCGATATCAATTCCAGCGTTCGATATACGAGCATCTCCTTGAATATCAAGTAGCAAATTCCAATCTTTTACCACAGAGTTCAAACCGGCATCAACCAACGGAGAGTTCTCTGTGGGCTGATAGTTCTTACCTGCCACATCAGCAAATTGAGGACCATCGGTAGCGGTATTATCCGTATTCAGATTAATACAGTTAGATACTTGAGGAGTATTTCCACCATTATAAATCCATCCGCCTTGAATAGCACAATTCTTAAAAATAGCAGCCTTGTTCTGATCCAAATAGCCACTGTGTAAATCACCTTTAGTATGAACATTACCCCATACCACGCAATTCACCATCTGGCAGGTACCACTACCTAAACGAACACCGGCACTACTACCAGCACTTCTATTGTTTACCACAGTCACATTGTATAGACAAGTGCTTTGTTGAACATTCATTGTAGAAGATGTACTTAATGTTTCGTTATCACGTATCACACAATTAATCAATGTACACAAGAAATATGCGCCACCAGCATCACGGGCACAAGTATTATTTCTCACCACACAGTTTCTAATCATCCAATATTCATAAGCTATCAAAGCGCCTTCACCTTGTTTTCCCTTAGAGTCTACAAATTCAAAACCATCAACAACACGTGTTGTACCTTCTGTCAATTTATACATGTAAACAGAAGGCCAGACATTAGATGGTGCAGCATGAAGAATAGATTTACGCTTCATGGTACGTTCAGCCACTGTAGTCTCTTTTCCTTCAAAACCGCCGTAGAAATTCACCTTCTTAAACTCGGTCCAATCTTTCAAATAATAGTCACCTGCAGCTACCCACATTTGCATATCACCATAGTGAGCACAGGCTGACAGACCTTCTTCAATAGTGCCAAACGCTCTCTCCCAGCTAGATCCATCACCATTGGCTCCGGCCTTCACATAAACAATCTGACTGTAGAGACGCTGAGTAACATAGAGAGTATCCGATACTTCTACCACATCGCCCTGATTCTTGACAACTACATATCCTGTTCTGTCTTCAAATCCGTCGTTAGGATCCAGTTCGACAGGAATGTTTACATCCTGCACAATATCACCGCTAAACTCAGGAAGTTCACCCACATGAATCCAAGAATGAGAAACCTTACAATCAAATTGTAAATTCAAAGAGACTGGAATGTTTAATTGTGTTCCTTTTTTGCCGGTAATCATATTTTTCTCCGTTTCGGATAAAGAAATAGACAACATCTTTTCCACATTAGTCTGAACTATTGTCAATTTGGTTTCTGTAGTCTTACCCGTGTCGGATAAAATAACACTCTTTCTTATTTCGGCCCCAGTGGTGTTCTTAGCAACTTTAACTTTCAAATGAGTATCGTCTACTTTCTTAAAGGTAAATCCACCAATCTGTTCCTCTTCTACATCCCATTCAAGATCGGTCACTACATCCAAGATAGTTTCACCACCATTAATATTAAAGTAAAGCACCTCCTTAGATAACGTAATCAATGAACCACGACCGTTTTGTTTCACAACAATGCGTTTCGACATTTGATCCATCAAACGAATCTCAATCCAGCCTTCGCGCAATGCCATCTCCGGGTTCTCTTCGATTTCAGCCACTATAGAGTCGGGCAACAAAGCCTGGCCACGATAGCGTTTCAGTTTAATCCATGAAGCGGAAGCTTCGGCAAACCATGGATACGAAGAGTGTAAATCAATTACTTGGCGAGAAGCGACAGGTCCCATCGACAATTCATCTTGAATTTCAAGAGTTGGTTCAATGCGACGTATCAAATCGGAGTCATCACACGAAGCTATGAAAGCTACCAAGAGCACCCCCAACACTCCCTTAAACCAAGCATGGAATTTCATATTATATGTATTCATACTATTCCGTTTTTAATTAGTTTTTTCAATAACTTGTAAGCCGTTTATCACCGATCTAGCAGGATTGTCTGAAGGTTGATTCATTACCTCAAATGACACTGAACTGCCCTTTTCTACCCGACGTACCATAGTGGTAGAACCACCGCCATCCATATTGAACGCTTGGTAACAACCAGCACCTTGACAGAGTAACATCATGTCTTCAAGACGCATACCGTTAGAGTATTCGGGCTGACGACCATCAACAACAAATAAATAAACCTTGCGATTGTCAGCAGACACACCTACAAAGGTACGTGGATGGAACTGCATGGCGTTGTCATTTACGGTAAAGTTCTTCACTACCTCACCGTCTTGCACCATTCTTTGCCAACCACCAATAGCATGCACCACCTCTCGCTCTACTAATTTAAACTCTGGAACAGAAGTAATATGTGCCGTACCGTCTTTGAGCATATAGAATACATGATCAGCCTCCCAACCTATTTCAGTCTTGATGGCTACACCGTCTTTGTAGAATAGCCCACCAGGAATCCAAAGATCATTTTTCTTAGAATAGAAGTCGCCATTAGTTCCCAAAATCACTTTGCGTCCGGCTGCTTCAGCTTTCTCGGCCTGCACAGTTACCTGTTGCAGAATTTTACCAACCTCCGGCTTATTATCAGGCGTAGAGGTAACTATGGTCACGTTCTTGTTCAAATCTACTTCAGCAATAATCATACGGGTAGGTTTAGCGCAATAGGTAAAGACAACATCGGTAATGCGTACCCCATCATACAAGTCGTAAGTTAATTCATTTTCTACCGACTGAATATAAGGCACATTATCGGCTATTCCTTGCATAATAGGAAGTGTGGCTCCTTTGTGAAGCTCCAATTTATCTTCACTAGAACAGCTGCACAATAACATCATGAGTGACAGCATCAATGCTACTCGAAAATTCTTCGCAATGTATGACATAGTGTATTTCATATTTTCCATTTTTCTTTTCATTTACAGTAATTAACTACTTATTCCCAACCCGGATTCTGAGGAAGCAAATTCGGGTTCAATGATATTTCGTCCAACGGAATGTTGTACAGGTAATTTTTAGCCGTAAAATTCATACTATAAGTAACTCGCTTAGCGTAGGGAGTAATAAAGCCATCGGCATCGAATCCTACTTGATCTTTAATAGTCTTTATCTCATCGGCAGAGTATAAGTTGGGGTCCATCTTAGCACCACGACGCACACGGTTAAATACGACCTCGCCTACATTCCAACGACAAACGTCGTCCCAACGATAACCTTCGGCAAACAACTCAATGCGACGTTCGCGACGGATTTCACGAATCAAGTTAGCGTTATCACCTTTCACATTAGGATATTTAGCAATCAAATCCGGATCAGCTATCGGATCAGCTTCCAACTTAAAAGTAAATCCTACACGGGCACGAAGCTGATTGATGGTTTTATCCAATTCGGGATCTTTTCCCAACTCAGCACCAGCCTCAGCACGAATCAACAAGGCCTCAGCATAACGCATCACAGGAGCATCAATGCCACCTTTGTGATTACCCACATAGTGCTCAGACGCCTTATAAAACTTACATACCGAATATCCGGTACAAGACGCAGCGTAGAAGGTTCGAGTGTCCGAGTTGGGAAGAATAGAAAAGATATTAGGAGCCCCACCTTTCAACAGACCGCCAGTAGTACGATATAAAAAACGAGCATATTTACTACCAGATTCGGGCAAACATACTGTTTGCAACAGACGTCCGTCGCGATTCTTCATCTCTGCATTATATCCCATATTAGGATTGTGGCAACCACAAAGAGAAATGGGCTTTCCTGTGTTAGCACACAAGTATTCCTCAAAACAATCACGACTCATACCCTGTTCGCTATTAGGAATACTATTAGGCACGTTGTGCCCCATATTGAGGGCAGGGTCATACTCACGCGAGAGAATTACCTCCGAATTATCATTGTAATTATCTTGTATGAAAAGATCGAAATAGCTATCGTCTATACCCGATGCCTTATACAATTCATAACCATACCCCATCAACTCTCCAGAAGCTTTGTAAGCCTCTTCGAGGAATTTTACATCGCCCTCTACATTACGATAACGACGCCAAGTACCTTCATAAAGACAGATACGGGCTTTGAGTAATAGAGCGGCATCGCGGCTCACACGATAAACTTTAGTCTTGCGAGGTAAAAACTCAATAGCCTTATTAATGGTAGCCAAAATATTGGTCATCACTAAATCACGAGAATCACGTCCTTTATATAATTCGGGGTTATCTTTATTCAACGTAGAGTCATACCAAGGCACCTCACCAAAAAGGCACACCTTATTGAAATAATCAAAAGCTTTGAAAAATAAGATTTCTCCGGCAAATTTCTTTTTATCAATATCCGAAGCGGGAGACTTTTCATAATTCTCTAGAAAAGCATTACAACCTCTCACCGTAGACCAATCCCAGTCAGTACTACTAGTCATTACAGTGTTTTGACCAAATGTAATACTACTAGCACCAGCTGCTAAAAGGTTATCAGACTGATACTCTTGCATAATCATATTTCCAATATTCCAAGACAAAGGATCACCATGTCCCTTGATAAGTTTAGGATAATAAAGATTGCAATATTGCTCTAATGCGGCAGCATTAGAAGTCTCCCAGAAACGATCACTAGAAATTGCGTCACCCGGTTCAGTATCCAAGTAATCACATCCAGACAGTGACAAGCACAAAATGCAAATACATGAAAATATATATTTTTTCATAATACCTATCTATTTTTAAAATGTTATATTAATACCGAATGAATAACTTCTCATAAATGCATATTCTTTACCACTGTTCTCGCTAGACAAGCTATTATCAGTTATTTGATCTACAATATCAGGAGTCATAAATGGGGGCAAACCAGTCTTCTCCCACAAATTCATACCACTTACATAGATACGTACCTGCTCCATTTTCATCTTGGCCAACCAACTCTTGGGTAAAGTATAGCTCAAAGTAATATCTTTCAAGCGGATATATGCCGCATTTTGTAAGTATTTAGTTTGAATCTGCTTACTACGTTTATTGCCATTAGCATTCAAACGAGGATAGTAAGCTGTAGGATTCTCATAGGTCCAAATATTATCAATATGGTATTGGGTTACACAAGAGTTATAAATACCTCTAGAGAATCCCCAAAAGATATCACTACTTGTCCACATATCGCGTTTACCCACACCTTCGAAAATAGCACGGATATCGAAACCACGCCAACCAATACCTCCTTGCAAATTAAAACGATATCGAGGAGTAGAGTTACCTATCACCTTTTGGTCACCCGGATTAGCCAATGTACGATTACCTTGGTCTATCATGCCATCACCATTTAAGTCTTTGTAGCGAATATCGCCCGGATACCACTTAGAAGAAATGTATTTCTGTACATAGTTCATTTTGGCTGCTTCAAAATCGTCCATAATATAACCATCAGTCACATACCCCCAGATTTCACCCAGTTTCTGTCCTTCATAATACATACCACTAGCCAACGAACCGTTGGGGTTATCGTATTTGGTTATCTCAGCTTGGTAATCGGACAAACCTACGGTAAGCGAATAGTCCATAGGACTTCCCAACACATTCTTAATACGATCTTTCCACGTCAATTCCAACTCCCAGCCAGTGGTACGCATATCAGCAATATTCTCTTTGCCACCCGAAGTACCCAATACGGCAGGCAGTGTAACCGAACGTACCATATCTTTGGTATCGCGCACATAGAAATCGAATGTACCCATCAAACGATTATTGAACAATGACCAGTCCAAACCCAAGTCTTTCGTCACAACCTTCTCCCAAGTCACTACACTAGGCAAAGAAGGAATATTCAACGCATTGACCATTTTACCATCCATCATATAGTTGGCCAACACTTTACCAGAAAGAATAGACATATAGTCATGATAGCCGTTAGTTATCTGATTACCCAAAGCACCTACAGAGGCACGAAGTTTCAAATTGTCTACTACGTTGGAAAGTGGTTTGAAGAATTTTTCTTCCGAAATTCGCCAACCAATAGAGGCTGAGGGGAAAAACGCCCAACGGTCGTCTTTGGCATACTTAGAAGAGCCGTCATAACGACCATTTACCTCAAATAGATATTTGGAACGATAGTCATAGTTCAAGCGAAAGAAAGCCCCCTGTACACGCCAGATATCTGCACCTTCAGCATTCTCTTTATAGTTGATGGCTAAGTCGGAAATAGGCAACTCGTTATCATACAAGTCAGTCATGGTATATGAGGTGTTAGCATAAGTCTTCTCCTCTTGGTTATAACCACCCATTACCGAAATGTTGTGAACATCGTTGAACGAAGTTTTATACTCGGCCCATACATTGATAGCGTGGTAAATATTGTTCGAGTTATAGTTTTTCACATAATTGGGAGTCTCTACAATCCATTCAGGACCTCCCTCAGGAAAAGTTTGCTTAATTTCTTTACGGTGAAATTTCTGAACAGTAGAATAACGATTCCAAGAGTAATCACCCTTAATAGATAGTCCTTTCAATGGATGTAAATCGAAACGCCCGATGTACCATTGGTCCCAAGTCTCTTTTTTATTACGTCCAGCTAAAGCCATCTTTCCAATAACGTTATAATTACCACTGTTGAGATACATACCTGCAAAATCACCATTAGGTAAAAAGATAGAAAGTGTAGGATACATACGATATACCTCATAATACCAAGTTTGAGAACTGCTACCACCATTGTCCATATAAGGTTCATCATTCTTAATGTTACTCATACGGGTAGCAAAACTCACGTCCAGCCAACTAGTTAGTTTCGTATCGAAATTGAACGCTAAATTGAAGCGCTTATAAGAGTCATTTCCATAGCGAAAAATACCCGACTGATCTTTAAAACCAATAGAAGCATAGTAATTGTTACGTTCAGTACCACCTGAAAGGCTTACATTATGTTGCTGCATAAAAGCCGATTTTTGATAGAACTCGGACAGCCAATCGGTGTTGCCAACATAGGCCCATCCCGGATTACTAGGGCTATAATTTGAATTTTGAATACCTTCGGTATCAACCAAAATTGCAGGATTGTGTTCTGGATCGGCAATATGTGCATCGAGTTTCTCCATAAACTTTTCGTTAAAGTAATATCCACCCGGAGTGTCATATTCGTAAGCCTTATTCCACATACGCGCCCATATATCCGAACGAGGCATTTCGGGAAGGCGAGCCGGTGAACTCCATGAAAGGTTATTGCTATATGACACCTTAGTCTTTTGGTTGCGAGCCCCCTTTTTGGTGGTGACCAACATCACACCAAAAGCAGCACGCGCACCATATACAGCAGCGGCCGAAGCATCTTTCAATACAGAAACACTTTCTACATCTTGAGGATTGATGAGAGATAAATCGGAAATTTCCACACCATCTACCAAGACAAGAGCGTTACCACCATTCAATGAGGTATTACCACGAATGTTGATATTAGCAGCTTGGTTGGGCTGTCCACTATTGAATGTAATATTCAAGTTGGGTACCATACCTTGCAAACCTTGTGCAATATTACCAATCGGACGGTTTTCCAGAATCTCCCCTGAAGCTGTTGTAACAGCTCCTGTCAAATTAAGTTTCTTCTGTGTACCATAACCTACGACTACCACTTCATTCAAAGATGCCGAGCTTTCTTCAAGCACAATCTTCAAAGAACCGGTTTCTGCAGAGACCCACACTTTCTTCGTACTAAAACCAATGTAAGATGCTACTAACAAGGCACGTTTCCCATCTCTGATTCGCAACGTAAACGAACCGGATAGATCGGTAGTAACTCCAGTAGTTGTCCCTTGTACAGTTATATTAACGCCTGGTAATGGTTGACCGTTGACATCTACTATTGTTCCTTTAACGTCATAATCTTTCTCTACGGCTACAGGAGTAGTTGTTTTTTTTTCTTCTTTCTGAGGTTGACGGACAATAATCACTTGTCTTCCTTTCACTGTATATGTCAGTTGCTTGGGGGGTAATACTCTATTCAATATAGATACAACTGACTCGTTTTGTGCTTTGACTGTTACTTTTTCATTTTTCTGTAGAACATCTTCTTTAAAAAAGAACACATAATCGCTCTTCTTTTCCAACGTTTTAAATAATGTTTCAAAAGAAACATCTATCAAATTGAGGGTGACATACGTAGATTGAAGATTCATAAAACTATCTTTTGCCCAAGCTTTTGGTACATAAGACGTTAAAAAAACGCATAAAAGCAAAAACCCATAACCAATATAGGTTAATTTTTTACTCTTATCTCTAAAATGAGAGTTATTTTTCATATATTTGTAAAATTAGATTAGTGATAACTTTGGTGAGTTATTTACAGTTCTAAATCTGAACCGAGTAATATTTCGCAGATATTATTCGGTTTCTCTTTTTAAATTAAGGTGGAATGTTTTTCATGTATTGGTTCTTTTAAAGGTTTGTACTTTCTTTATCTATTTTTTCCGGAGAAAGAGTTATTATCTCCCCTTTTCGGACAATTTTCAGTGGAGTGGTTAATGAGATAGATTCTAACACTTCCTCAAGTGTGCAATTCAAATCAAGGCTTCCATAGCACTTCTCATCTTCCAAGCTACCTATTATTTCAATTTTCGTATTATAGTATTGAGATAAAGTATTTAATATAGTAGTCAACTTCTGACCATCAAAGTTCATAATATCATCTTTCCAACAAATATAGCCATACACATCAACTTCGTTTATTTTTACCGCTCCACTTGCCATTGAAAGTCTTTGATTTGGCAGTAGTCGCTTCTTTGCTTTATTATCCACTTTCACATCTACACTTCCACGAACAAGTACCACCGAAGTTTCCACATTCTTCGCATAGTCATTCACATTGAATGCCGTTCCCAATACACTTACTTCCAAATGAGTGGTTTTCACGATAAAAGGGTGCTTCTCATCTTTTTTAACATCCAAAAAAACTTCTCCCTGTACATTCAGCCTTCTATTCGTCGCAAAATCTGAACTATAAGAAATACACGACCCTGAATTAATCCATAAAGAAGATCCATCCGGCAAAATTATTTTTGTGCGTTTTCCATAAGGAACCACAACCTGATTCATTAAGATTTTTTCTCCCTTTGAAGCCACTACTAATTTATCATCCACTATTACGGCTCCATCTTCATCTACTCTGATTTCTGCATTATTCTTATCCAATCCTACAGCTTGCTTACCATCTAAAAGCACTTGAACCTGATCTGAATGACTCAATGAATCAATCATATCAGCAGTCAACTTAACTTCTTCCTGTACCTTAAAATTTGAAATCCAATAATAAGAGCCCAAACAGATAAGTAGAAAAGCGGCAATACTTGCCACATAAGCAATAACCCTCCTATATGGATGTGTTCTGTGAGGCTGTACAGATTTAATATCTTGTGAATGAAGCTTATTCATCATTCTATTAAAACTTTGCATTTTATATGCTTGAGAAGTAGGCCCAGTATCTTCCACAACTTTCATACTCCGAATCACAGCAATAGCCAATTCTATCCTTTCTTCACAACCCGGGTGTTGAAGTTTATAAGATTCAATGTCAAAACCATTATCAGCAAATCCAGACCTTACCCATTGGAAAAGGTCATCATCCAACAAAAAAACTTCTATATCTTTAAATGTATATTGAACCATTTTTCGCTTTATTTTCTATTATGACAAATAAGCGAGCTGATTTATACTCACTGAAAATATTTTTTTTCAAATAAAAAATAAAATAATAGCAAGAATGGCTTCTTTCCTTAGTTTTTCCATAGAACGAGCTAACAAATTCCTTGCAGACTGGATATTAATTTCCATTATTTCTGAAATTTCATCAAAACTCATCTCATGAATAAAACGAAGATAAATAATTTCTTTCTGACGCCCTGTTAATCCTTTTAGCATTCGATAGACCTCGTCGGATAATCCCTGATCCTGAGTTAAAAACAGTTGATCATCAATCGTATAATTCAAATCAAAAGAAAAATCATAGTCTGGCAGTGGCTGAAGTTTTGAATTACGAAGTAATTGATTATAAATTAGATTCTTTAGAGCACGAAACAGAAAAGGGCGCAATCTTGTATTGTCTTCAAGAGTAATTTTTTTCTGATAAAGTTTCAAGAACAGATCTTGAATCAAGTCTTCCACCATTTCATTATCTCCCCCTACTCTACGTCCATAAGTTAGCAAGTCGTCAAAAAAAAGACAATACAATTGAGAAAATGCAATTTCATTTCCATCCAAAAATTGCATCCACAAACTTATTATACGTTTCTGATCGTTGAGAGTCATACGCTAGATTTAAATCAAGCTCCAAAAGCTAAATCGTATTTTCATATTATATTTATGTGGCAATATTCGTAAAATATCCCGAGATACGCAAACTTTTGCTATTAAAAGATTATTTCATAATATAAAATGAAGAGGGAGACAACAATAGAATGTCATCTCCCTCTCAACATTATTAACTTAAATCGTACTACATATAAACTAAGAAAACACCTACTAAAATCTATAGTCAATGCTAAGACCGAATACTTTATTAGTGCGGCTATATACGTTAGTACCGGGTAATCCTGTAGCACTGTAATTCTTTGAAGTTTTAGTATAATCTTCATAAGTAGTCCACATATAACCAACATTCAGATTTGCTCTTTCACTCAATACTACTTTCGCTCCAACTCCTAATGTATAAGAGTCACAAGAGAAACTGGTATCGTTCTGAAAGTTGTCAGATAATCCATAATCCGTAATCTGTCCACCACAACTCAACGATAATTGTTTGGTTACATCCCACTCAATACCCATTAAATATTCATTTGTTCCCTTTGTCAGATATTTCTGTTTGTCACCAGCCATTCCCGCTTTCTTATCATCATAGAAATGATACTCTACAGATGCACGCAACACTGGCAAAATTTCATAAGCAACTGCAACTGAAAGCATAGAAGGTATGTCGTTAGGAGTATTTACACCATCTTTATAGCTACCTACCAAGCTCTCCGCTGAATCTGGATATTTCAAATTATTAGTCTTATTTTCAATATTCAAGTTCGTCTTGAATTCATATTTCGCACCAATATTGAATTTACCAAACTTAGCATCCACACCGAGAACAGGAGTTAATCCCCAACCCGTCTGATCACAATCCAATTCCAAATCCATCAATTCGCCACCACCATAGGCTTCTTTCAGATTAGCATTTAGAAAACCTTTATAACCACCCGTAAAATAGTTCATACGTCCGCCAGCAAATGCAGAAAGCCAATCATTAATCTTATAAGTTAACCCTAACTGTAAAGAATAGATATATTGTTTGCCATCCATAGCACTATTGATGTCATACATATTGGGAGTTGCAAGAGGACGGTGCTTTTCAGGATCAGGGCTAAGGTATCCTGGAATACTACCTTGAAAAATCCCAGCCATGGCAGCCGCGTCAAACATAGGCAGACCGTCATCAAACGAAGCCTTTCCACCTCCGCCAGTTATAGCGAAGAAACCGGAAATAGTCCAATCTCCTTTCTTATAGGCTGCAAACAAACTAGGAATAACCGGTGCGGCAGCTTTTCCCTTATAATATTTATTAAATGGAGCATCAGATTTTGTAGGTACCGGTTTCCCGTCAACTATAACCGGAGCCCCATTATTCATTGCAATTCCATTATAAGTATAGAAGCTCGCATCAATATTTCTTGTTTGAAAAGCACTCTGAATGCTCAATCCAATATGAAAACCATCATTTGGCAAGAAAGCTAAACCGGCAGGATTAGACAAAGCACCGTCTATTTCAAAAGTAGCACCGCGAGATAACATACGAAGGAAAGCGGCATGTTGATTAGTATTTGTCAGAAGCCCTCCGGCAAAAGTTGGAATTGAAACGATTAACATCACAAGTCCAATCAAGGAAATTTTTCTCATCTAAATCTTTTTTAAATTATTTCGGGCGCAAAGATATAACATTATTGCACACGAAATATATGTTTGTGCATTTATTTTCTATTACGCCCCTATTTTAATTGAAAAAGCAAACTGTTTCTAGTGAAACAATCTATATTTATCACTTAATAAAGTCCAAACAAATCGACCGGCTTTTACGTTTATATTATAAGTAAATTATAGAAGAATATTATGGCCTATACAATTGCATTTTTCGGCACAAAGCCTTATGACGAATCGTCGTTTAACGATAAAAACAAAGAGTTCGGATTTGAAATACGTTATTATAAAGGACATCTGAATAAGAATAACGTACTGCTGACACAAGGCGTAGATGCGGTCTGCATCTTTGTGAATGATGTCGCTGACGCAGAAGTCATCCGCATTATGGCAGAGAACGGAGTAAAATTGCTGGCACTGCGATGTGCGGGATTCAATAACGTAGATTTGAATGCGGCGGCTACTGCCGGAATCACCGTAGTACGTGTTCCCGCTTACTCCCCCTATGCCGTTGCCGAATACACCGTAGCTCTGATGTTATCATTGAACCGGAAAATCCCCCGTGCATCCTGGCGCACGAAAGACGGAAATTTCTCCCTTCATGGTTTGATGGGATTCGATATGCATGGAAAAACAGCCGGAATCATCGGTACGGGGAAAATAGCAAAAATCCTGATTCATATCCTAAAAGGTTTCGGAATGAATGTGCTGGCATACGATCTTTATCCGGATTATAACTTTGCCAGAGAAGAACAAATTGTCTACACTTCGTTGGACGAACTGTATCATAGTTCGGATATCGTTTCTCTGCATTGCCCGCTTACTGAAGAAACAAAATATCTTATTAACGACTATTCTATCAGTAAAATGAAAGACGGTGTAATGATTATCAATACCGGCCGCGGACAGTTAATTCACACCAATGCACTGATTGAAGGTCTGAAAAACAAGAAAATCGGATCGGCAGGATTGGACGTCTACGAAGAAGAGAGCGAATACTTCTATGAAGACCAGTCCGACCGTATCATCGACGATGATGTGCTTGCCCGCTTGCTCTCGTTCAACAATGTTATCGTCACTTCTCATCAAGCCTTTTTCACACGTGAAGCAATGGAAAACATAGCTATGACAACTTTACAAAATATAAAAGATTTTATCAATCACAAGCCTCTGCTAAATGAAGTGAAGAGATAAACCTTTTATCCTCCCACTTTGTTTACGAAGCATATAAACAACAAGAAAAAGGAGTTATTTATGAAAAAAGTAATACATAGAGCTGATACAAGAGGGCATTCCCAATACGATTGGCTGGATAGTTATCACACCTTCAGTTTCGATGAATATTTCGATTCCAACCGTATCAATTTCGGTGCTCTTCGCGTATTGAATGATGACAAAGTGGCGCCCGGAGAAGGATTCCAGACACATCCTCACAAGAATATGGAAATTGTATCCATTCCTCTGAAAGGACATCTGCAACATGGAGACAGCAAAAAAAACAGCCGGATTATTACCGTCGGAGAAATCCAGACTATGAGTGCCGGAACCGGAATTTTCCATAGCGAAGTGAATGCCAGTCCCGTAGAACCGGTTGAGTTCCTGCAAATCTGGATTATGCCGAGAGAACGGAACACACGCCCCGTTTATCAGGATTTCAACATCAGTGAGCTGGAACGTCCCAACGAGCTGGCAGTCATCGTATCACCTGACGGCAGTACTCCCGCATCTCTTTTGCAAGACACCTGGTTCTCAATAGGCAAAGTAGAGGCCGGCAAGAAACTGGGGTATCATATGCATCAAAGTCATGCAGGTGTATATATATTCCTTATTGAAGGAGAAATTGCAGTAGAAGGCGAAGTGCTGAAACGTCGTGACGGAATGGGGATCTACGAAACTAATAGTTTTGAATTAGAAACTTTGAAAGACTCGCATATTCTATTAATAGAAGTACCGATGTGAGAAATTACGGAAATATAGCCGATATCCGGCAAGAATATACTAAAAGCGGATTGCGGGAAAATGAACTTCCCGACGACCCGCTTTCGCTTTTCAGTCAGTGGTTGCAAGAAGCCATCGACGCAAAAGTAGATGAACCGACCGCTGTCATCGTTGGTACTGTATCTCCCGAAGGAAAGCCGTCCACACGTACCGTATTACTGAAGGGGCTCCACGACGGCAAGTTCGTCTTTTACACAAATTACGAAAGCCGTAAAGGAAAACAATTGGCACAAAATCCATATATTTCCCTCTCTTTCGTATGGCATACACTCGAAAGGCAAGTACATATAGAAGGAATAGCAAGCAAAGTGGCTCCGGAAGAGTCGGACGAATACTTCCGGAAACGCCCTTATAAGAGTAGGGTCGGTGCACGCGTTTCCCCGCAAAGCCAACCGATTTCAAGCAGAATGCAGTTGATACGCGCTTTCATCAAAGAGGCGGCACGTTGGATAGGGAAAGAAGTAGAAAGGCCTGATAATTGGGGCGGATATGCCGTTGTTCCTACCAGAATTGAGTTTTGGCAAGGACGGCCGAACCGTCTACATGACCGCTTCCTATATACGTTACAACTAAATGGAGAATGGGAAATCAGTCGTCTTGCTCCTTGATTTCGTCGATTTTTCTTGGCAACTTCAACTAGAATACTTAATATTGCAATCCTAAAATATTCAGCTTATGATACTGGATTATATATACCATAGCGGTTTCGCCATCGAAACAGAAGGAGTAACCGTTATCATCGATTACTATAAAGATTCTTCCGAAACTGAAAATAATCGGGGAATCGTACATGATTACCTTTTACAAAGGTCGGGCAAATTGTACGTACTAGCTACACACTTCCACCCCGATCACTTTAACCGTGAAATATTGACATGGAAAGAGCAACGGCCCGATATTCAGTACATCTTTTCCAAAGATATTCTGAAATCACACCGTGCCAAAAGCGAAGACGCTTTCTTCATAAAAAAAGGAGAAGCGTACGAAGATGATACGATACGAATCGATGCATTCGGTTCGACGGATGTCGGCAGTTCATTTCTGCTTCACCTCCAAGACTGGAGTATTTTCCATGCCGGTGATTTAAATAACTGGCATTGGAGCGAAGAATCCACCGAAGAAGAGATACGAAAAGCCAACGGTGATTTCCTTGCAGAAGTTAAATATTTAAAAGAAAAAGCGTCGGACATTGATTTAGTGCTGTTTCCGGTAGATCGAAGAATGGGAAAAGATTATATGAAAGGAGCAAAACAGTTCATCGAACAAATAAAAACTACTATATTTGTGCCCATGCATTTCAGTGAAGATTATGAAGGCGGTAATGCGCTTCGTAATTTTGCCGAAAATGCAGGTTGCCGTTTCGTCAACATCACCCATCGGGGCGAAAGTTTTGAGATTACCAAATAAACACATAATAATTATGAATAAATTTACAATTTTGTTTCTTACCCTGCTTCTTGCATTGCCGGTGGCAATAAAGGCAGAATCTGCAAAAGAAAAAAGAGACGACACCAGATACCTTACAGGAGCCGTTCCTGAAGTTGATGGTAAGGTCGTATTTTCCAAAGAATTTCAAATTCCGGGAATGAGTCAGGCGCAAATCTACGACACTATTATGAAATGGATGCAAGAACGCTTGAAAGAGAATAAGAATATTGAAAGTCGGGTAGTCTTCTCCGATGAAGCTAAAGGTACGGTTGCCGGTATCGGCGAAGAATGGATTGTTTTCAGTTCCAGCGCTTTGTCGTTAGACCGTACACTCATCAATTACCAGATTACCGTTACCTGTAAACCCGGTAACTGCCTGGTAGAACTGGAAAAAATCCGTTTTACTTACCGCGAAACAGAAAAATATAAGGCAGAAGAATGGATTACCGATAAATATGCACTTAATAAGGCAAAGACCAAGTTGGTACGTGGTCTGGCTAAATGGCGTAGAAAAACGGTAGACTTCGCAGATGATATATTTATGGATGTAGCCGTCGCTTTCGGAGCACCGGATACTCGTCCTAAAGCCGAAAAGAAGAAAAAAGAGGAAGAGAAGACAACTCCGTCAATTGTCGCAGCCGCAGGTCCGATTGTCATTGGCGGCACAGATAAAAAGACCGATATAAAGGTGACGACTGCCGAACCTGCCAATACAGTTCCTGCTGCCACTCTTACCCCCGCTACTCCGGTTGGTAAAGCTTCATCGGATATGCCGGGTTACGTAGAAATTGACTTGAAGCAAATTCCGGGTGAGGTATATGCTCTGATGGGAAGCGGCAAGCTGGTTATCAGTATCGGAAAGGACGAGTTTAACATGACCAATATGACTGCAAACGCCGGTGGTGCGTTGGGATACCAGTCCGGTAAGGCTGTAGCTTATTGCACTCTTTCCCCCGATCAGTCTTATGATGCCATAGAAAAAGCGGACAATTATACGCTGAAACTCTATGCTCCGAACCAAACAACTCCTTCGGCTGTTATAGAATGTAAGAAATTGCCTTCACAGACTACTCCGCAAGCCGGACAACCCCGCACATACGTCGGAGAGATTGTGAAGCTCTTAATGAAAAAATAAGAAGATTACAACAATGGAAATAAAAAGTAAATTTGACCATTTCAATATCAATGTCACGGACTTGGAACGGAGTATTGCCTTTTATGAAAAAGCGCTCGGTTTGAAAGAACACCATCGAAAAGAGGCTTCCGACGGTTCGTTCACGCTGGTTTACCTAACAGACAATGAAACAGGATTTCTTCTGGAACTGACATGGCTAAAAGATCATGACGTTCCTTATGAACTTGGGGAGAATGAAAGTCATCTTTGTTTTCGGGTGGCCGGTGACTATGATGCCGTCAGAGCTTATCATAAAGAAATGAATTGTGTATGTTTCGAGAATACAGCTATGGGGCTGTATTTCATCAATGACCCGGATGACTATTGGATTGAGATACTTCCACAAAAGTAAGTATATAAAAAAGATGTGGCAGGATAATCATCCTGCCACATCTTTTTTATGATAGACTTATTTTTTATGTCGATTTGCCCTTTTTCTCCGGATATCCGCTTTCATCTTTGCGGCACCCGAACCATGCTGTCCACGAATATAGGTTGCCTTCTTCGCTTTCGTTTTCACCTTTTCTTCTTCCTTAGGCTTATCTTTCTTGCCTTTAAAGACGATTCCGCCCTGTATTGCTTCTTCTATACTCATACAATCATTTATTAATATTCACTTTTCCGGCTACAAATATAATCCTTTTCTACGGATTTATTTATCTTTGCCAACCAAAACAATACGTAACCACTAATGGCAACAACAATTCTTCCTGCAGAAAAGGATCCGATGGGAGCCGCTATTTATGATTATTTCACTCATCACAAAGCCGATCGCTTACGAGTATTTTCTTCTCAATTTGAGGAGGATGAAATTCCTGTCAAAGAGTTATTCCGTACGATTCAATCTATGCCTGCATTGGAACGCACAGCCTTAGAAATGGCTACAGGACGGATATTGGATGTAGGAGCAGGAAGTGGATGTCATGCCTTGACCCTCCAAGCGATGGAAAAGGAGGTGTGTGCCATTGATATTTCTCCGCTATCTGTCGAAGTAATGAAACAACGTGGAGTAAACGATGTTCGTCTTACCAATCTGTTTGACGAAACATTCGATGAGACGTTCGATACGATTTTAATGCTAATGAATGGTTCCGGCATTATCGGAAAACTAAACAATATGCCGGATTTCTTCCAACGAATGAAGCGCATGCTCCGTCCTAAAGGGTGTATACTGATGGATTCAAGCGACTTACGTTATCTTTTTGAAGAAGAAGACGGAAGTATAGTTATCGACTTGGCAGGAGATTATTACGGAGAAATTGATTTTCAGATGCAATATAAGGATATAAAAGGAGATACTTTCGATTGGTTATATGTAGATTTCCAAACACTTAACTTATATGCTTCCGAATACGGTTTCAAGGCTGAATTGGTAAAAGAAGGAAAACACTACGATTACCTGGTAAAACTCAGCCTTGCTTAGAAAATTCACAAAAACACGGGGTATGTCGTAATGAATCATAATCAGCGTAAGTTTGCGTTTCAACATACCCTCATTCCCCTTTTTATAAATTCTCTATTTATTTCAGCATTTCATTAATCATTTGCACCAAAGAAGCAAATTCTTCTTCATTATACAAACGAGTTAGTTTTACTATTTTTCCCTCTTTATCTATCAATACGTTCCTTGTTATTCCGGAGTCGCGCAAAGCATACTTTGCAAAAATATCAGCTCCCGGATCTAATCCCAACGGATAAGTGATTCCGGTAGATTTGGCAAAAGCAAGGACTTTATCAAGTGGCTCATCACGGTCAATGCCGATCAATGCAAATTCCGCATTATCTTTATGCTTCAACCAAATATCTTTTTCTATGAACGGCATTTCTTTACGACAAACACCGCACCAACTTGCTGTAAACTGCAACATTACGACCTTGCCACGGAGAGAAGACAGACTCATTTGTTTTCCATCAGTCAGTGTGATTGTAAAATCCGGAGCTGTCTCTCCTACCCGAACAATATATCCTGTACTATCTGCTTCCGAAGTCATTACATCAGCAATCACTTTTGTACTATCTGCCGAAACCACAGTATCCGTCGCTCCTTTTTTCTGACCGGAGCACGCCAATACACTTATGGCTAAGAAAGCCATACCACACACATTCATAATTTTCTTTTTCATCTTCGTATAATCATTAGTGAGATTGCAAATATAAAAAAAGCACATGACGTATTTGCATTTTTAAAATAAATTCATACCTTTGCACCCGCAAAAGAAAATAACGCCTCTTTAGCTCAGTTGGCCAGAGCACGTGATTTGTAATCTCGGGGTCGTTGGTTCGAATCCGACAAGAGGCTCTTCAAAGTAGAAAGCTGTTTATCATACCGATAAGCAGCTTCTTTCATTAAAGAAAATTCTTTTCTAGTTTTTTTGCTTTCGGAATACAACCAAGCTAACAGCTATCAAAATCAGGATAATCCCAATAGCACTGTTGACAGTGAAAAACTCCTCAAATACAAAAACACCGATCACGACGGCTGTCAACGGTTCCATAGCACCCAAAATAGATGTCAAAGTAGGCCCTGCATACTTTATTGCCTGTACTAAAGTGATATTGGAAATAGCCGTAGCCGGTAATGCAAGTCCTAGAATAATCAGCCATATATATCCGTCTGTTACCAAACGAAAACCGGAAGTGGTAAAAGCACCTATCAGATAAAAAAGAGTTCCCAGCCCCATGACATAGCAAGTCAATACAGTAGAATTAATTCTCACAGCTCGTGTGGTCCGCACTCCGATGATATACCCCGCATATGAGAATACAGAAACACAAGCTGCCACTAAGCCAACCATCGCATTACCATTATTTGCGTCCAACTCTCCTAATGAAAGCAGAGCCGCACCTAACAAAGATATCAAAACAGCAAATAGGACCCAAAGCGACTTCTTCTCCCGAAAGAAAAACATCATTGCCAGAGCAACCACCAACGGATACATAAAATGAATGGTGGAAGCCACACCACTGGCTATATTCTGATAGGCAATAATCAGACTGAATGAAGTGATCGCCCGCAATAGGCTTAAGCCAAAGACAACTTTGAAGTCTTTTACGGATAAGCGGAAGTTACACCCGGAAAATAAGCCTAACACAGTCAGCACAATTGATGCTATCCCCCAACGATAGGAAAGTACTTCAAAAGCTGAAAATCCAATCATTAACAAAGTGATGGAAAAGAACGGAGCCAGCCCAAAAGTGGAGGAAGATACTGCCGCATAGAGTATACCTTTTATGCGATTCATGAGGTTTTTAACTATTCTGTTTTAATCGTTTATTTACAACTACAAAGATAGACTGATATTTCTTTAAGTGCAAAGATAAAATGGAAAGATTGACTTTATTTTCTTCTTTATGGCATGATAGACTGTATTGTTTATTTTCCTATATTTACGACGACTAATATAGGAAAAATGAATTTGAGATGCAATATGAAAACGAACTTTACGATCAGAACAGCCCGACAATCCGACAGTGTTGAACTAAGAGATTTGTACAAAAATACCGTACTTATAATAAACAGACGTGATTATTCACAGGAAGAAGTTGAAGACTGGGCTTCATGCGGAAATGATCTTTCTAAAATAGAGAAAATGATAGAAACCCATTACTTTATTGTTGCCGTCGACCAGCAATTACAAATCGTAGGTTTCTCTTCTATCACTTCGCAAGGATATCTACATTCAATGTTCGTTCACAAAGACTTTCAAGGTAAAGGCATTGCGACTATACTTTTGAAAGAAATAGAACGATATGCTATTGAACAGGGAATGGAACTAATTACATCAGAAGTGAGTTTAACTGCCCGCCCATTCTTCGAAAGACAAGGGTATACTGTGGAAAAGGAGCAGAAACGACAGGCTAATAAATTAAGTCTGACTAACTTTTGGATGCAAAAGACCTTGAATGCTTAAAAAAACAAAGAAGGACTAGAAATTACTTTCTAATCCTTCCTCAATTTGGAGGTTCCTGGCGAAGCTCATTTTGACCGCAAAAGACTTCATATGAATGATAACAATTTCAAGATGAATTAATTTATATAATTACAATTCAGATCACGATTCAAAGGACATCACACTATTGCAGTTTTTTCGCCCCTATATGCGCCCCTGTTTATCTGGCATTAATAGCTGCCTCAATCCAGTCTTCGAGATTATTAGCTATATCATTATATGCATCAAAAGAGTTAGGATTATAAGTTTTTACTACACTTGATAGTTTTGTTTTTCCGTCAGTAAAATAAATATTATCAAAAGGATTTGCGCCTTGCCTACATTTTCCATTACGAGGGCATTTTAAATTATGAATATAAATACCTAAAACACCTTTTCCATCATTCCATGCTTTTCTTATTTCATAGTCAACCCAAGGTCTATTAGCTGTTTCAGAACCAATTAGGACAACTAAGCAACTTTTATATTTCATATTATCATCAATCCAACGTTTTATAGCTGCGTCTCCTCCTCTTTTTACTGTTTCCCATTCATTTGCAGAAACAGGTTTGTTTTCTTCAAGAGCACCAATATTACGAATTTGCTGTACACGGAAAACATCATTATCATAATGAAAACTGTAAAAAATTTGTCTTTTTGCCATATTGTTATATTTTTTGTAAGATATTAATTGCTTTTATAACGTTTGAGATAATCCTATCTACTGATATAGTCGAATCGCCTATTTCCCGAATTGCATTTCTTAACTCAGAATTATTTGGATAACATCTATCTATGTTAGTCATTACATCGTCCCATAAAGTTTTAGATATAAATCCAGTAACTCCAATTGGAATTGGGAAAACACCGTATTCCAAACAGATTTTAAATTCTTCTTCCATTCCATTTGAATGAACGATTTCACCGTTAGCATTAACTTTATTCCCAAACATAAAAATTGCAATGCCAGCTTTAGAAATCATGTCTTTTCTATAATCTGTCCAAATTTCAGGTATAGTTTTTGAACCAGATTGTATTTGTGGAAATGGTCTTAAGATTAGTAAATCATCTAAATTACGATAATTTGAACTTAATTTGAACTCCAACGCTCCATTGATAACTACACTTCCAATCCCAAGCCCATACCCTGATACTATTTTATATTCATTTTCCGCAAGTTTATAACTTAATCGATGAATTAATTCCTTAGCTTCTTCAGGAGTATAAGGATCATAAATATGAGCAGCTCCTGAAACAAAAATATTTCTTCTTTTTATCTTTTTTTCTATCTCCAACAATATAGAAGTTATTTCAGTATATTGCTTTATCATTACCGCATGTATCCCATACCTAAGAAGATCATCTATCTTCAATTCTTGTTTAATCTTTGCATACAAATAGTTCTCATTATTTTTCTCTTTTGTTAGGTTCTCGTCATTAAAATCTTCAGCTAAGACTTCTTTAAAAAAACAGTAATGAGTTGGAGTGTTATCTTTTAATAAAACCTTTATTCTACTTAAGATATATTCCAAATTAGGATCATCAAAGCTAAATCCTATAAATAAAAATGTTTTAGAAAGCAAATCACCTCTCAATGAAGTAGAAAAAAGCTCTCTTTTATCATTGTAGGTTTCATAGTCATCTTTGATTAGCACTGCATCATCAGGCGAATTTTTATCACCATGCATCTTATAAACAATCGCATTCTTCTTTTTTATATTTCTTGAGAAATCCTCATTTCTTATTTTTATCTCAACGGTTTTACCTTCAGCTTCTAATGTTTTCTCTATTAGCTGATCGTAGTTAGTAGTCCAAAAAGTATCTATTCCTATCCTTGCCAATATTTCGTGATTAACGCTTCCCTTTTTTAAAGTAGTAAATTCATTTACTATTTTATTGTTTATTTTTCCCCTTTTGAATTTATTAAAATGATATTGAGCAACCGAAACCAAATCAGACTCTTTATTGATATCCAAATTTATCTCCTCTGCCAAATCTTTTAAAAGATTTTTCCAATTAACAAAACCTAATGGGGCTGACAGACCTGCACCTGCAAAAACAGCAGCATCACCATTAATTATTTCTGTAGCGAATGCATTTATAAATGCTTTTTGTTTTGTTGAAAATTCCATAATATCATTTTTTTAACCAATCATCCAACCAAATGCTATTCCCATTTGGATATATAACCTTAAATATATTGTCATAGAAAGAAGAATTATCTTTAGAGACAGGCTCTATACGAGGATAAATTTGCAAATATTCATTCCCATTCCAATCGTTCTTATTGTCAGACAAAGGCAATATACAAATTTTGTCGCTATTCAACTTATAAGTATCTCCTATACCAACCTCCCAATTACACCATCTTGATATAACGGCTAAATTGGTTGCTAACAAAACAAATTTATCATTGGTGATAATTTTTGATTTAATCCTTGTAGCAGTAAGACCATTCGTCTTCTCAGGCATTGTTTCGTCAGCCCAATCGACATAAATACTAATACCCAAATTTTCAAAAAAGACTTTTGCCTGTTCTACAATTGCCTTGTCATAATGAGAATGCGAAAGAAATAGACTTGTCAAAGCAGAAGCCTTTGAATAAAACCTACTTTCATTTAATACTGAACTTAAACCTTTATATCCAGCTTTTACTCTCGCTATTGATTCAAATTCTTGTTTTGTAAATATTGCCATATCTTTTTTTAAAATTAAAAAACAAAAATTAGGCCATACGGATATTAAAGACGTTATGGCATAATAAATGTTATTAAGCATGACATTCTTTCTTTATTTATCAAAAAGCAACTTTTTTTGGCAGGAATTTTGTCCGTATTGACAAAGTAACTACCTTAGTACATGGAAATTGTAAATCAAATCGTATATCATGGCAGAATATTCTATTATAAATTGGATTAGGACTGATAAACCAATGAAACGGAACGGTAAATATCCAATATACTTAAGAATCCGAGTGAGGGATAAAGAGACTAAAGTTCCGACAGGAATTGACATTCAAAAAGAGCGTTGGGATGATAAAAAGAAGGAGCCAAAAGATAAGGCATTGCTAATCCAGCTTAATAAGAAGCGTGAGGACTTAGACCTTCATATTAACCGAGCATTGGCAGACGGGCAGAAATTAACCATGGATTTGGTTAAGGAGTTCTATTCAGGAAAAAGAAAAGTAAAACCTGAAAGTCAATCCTTTTATACCTACTATCTTGATTTTGTAGAAAGAAAACGGAAAGAGGGATTGAATCCTGAAACTATCCGAGTGTATATGACTACTTACAATGTATTGAAAGAATTTCGAGAAGAATTTTTGCTTTCAGATATTTCTCTTTCTTTCATTGAGGAGTTTGACGACCATATGAAGGAAGTAAATGGTAACTCACCAGGCGGTAGGAATCCGAAGCATAAAAACATGCGAACTGTTATTTTGGATATGCTAAAGCATGATATTCAAATCAAGAATCCCTATAATTGGTTCAAAATTCCGCAAGCCAATACAAAAGAGATATATCTTGACCATGAGGAATTGGATGCTATGAGAAAGCTTCGTTCGCAATTCTCACACTCTTCAACGATGTACCAAGTCTTGCAAATGTATCTATTTGCTTGTTATTGTGGTTTGCGTTTTTCAGATGTAATAGACTTGAAGTGGAAGCATATAGACTTTGAAAATAAGATTATCAAAAAGAAGATGATAAAAACTAAGTCAGAGGTAATAACCCCCTTGTTTACAATGGCTCGTGCGGTAGTTCTTGAACTTTCGGAAGGAAAAAGTTTGTTCGGCAGTTCAAAGAATGTTTTTTATGGATTTGCCGAACCAACCGTAAATAAAACCCTCGTTAAACTAACTGAAATGGCTGGAATTGAGAAGCATATAACCTATCATTCCTCAAGGCATACTTTCGCTACCCATTTGGTTCAGGATAAGGTAGATATATTCACTATTTCAAAATATTTGGGACATAAAAGTATTGATATGACAATGCGCTATCTAAAATATGATTTATCTATTGCAGTCGAATCGGCAAAAGAAATAAAAACCTTTGGATAAAAGGTGGATTTATAAAAAGATAGCATACAAAGACAAAAAGTATTATTACCTTTGCAACGTTCTTCGGAACGTTTTTGTGGAAAATAAGAAGTGCCTTTCTCGTAAAAATCGCCAATTTGAACAATAAAGAGCACACTTTGGTACGAATAGCTCGCCATAGGGCGGGTTGTTCGTCTATTTGTGTGCAGGTGTTTGGCGATACCTTACGAGAAGTGGACGGCAGCCCGCTTCTTTTTTGTATAATGCCTTTGTAGGTTGCGAAAGGCTCAAACGAGCAATATGAAAAATATAAATTTCAGAAGATTCTTTTGTGTTTTCCTATTCATAACTTTAGGAACAGTAGCATTCTGTCAAACTAAAACAAAAAGTCCGAAAGTTACCCCTACAATGGCAAAGAAAATAGGTTCGTGTTGTCGGAATAATCCGAGAATGCTATCATTATTTGCGAGTGCAAATGCAAAGGTTGTTCAAAATCGCAGAGATGTTGCTGATAGAATCCTCGCAAAATTGGATAATCATCTCGATTATGCAGAAAATTTCATATTAAATTTGTACTACAACTATGGTACGGAAATGGCGTACTTTGCTCTCAAAAATGCTGGATTTACGATTCAAGAACATGATACAGCAGATGCTATTTGGGAAAAAGCGCAAGAAAAACAGAAGCAAATAGAGAAAAAGAGACAACAAGAGAAAATGAAAGCTGACTTAGTCAAAGAGCAAGCTACCTTTGACTTAGCAATAAATGGCAGAGCGTTCAGCTTTCACGCTTTGAGTAATAATCCAGAAATCACTCTTGATATGGCAGATATGGCTCGATGTGTAGATGGTCTTCGTAACGACAAAAGTATTGCTTGGGATGAAAATATTGATTACACTTTTAATTGTGTTATTTCCAAAGATAAAACATTGGAACTTATACCCGAAGATTCTATCGTATTTACTTCAACTCAAAAAGTACTATGGGAGTATATAAAAAGTAATGCTATTGTTCAAAATTACGCCACTATACAATTTAACCAATTAGATACTACATTGATTGTCTCGGCAAAAGCTAATTTACGCATAACTCAGAAATCGACAAGATACAGGACGATCATTGAATTCAATGCTTCCAAAGATAAAAAGACAAAAAAGTGGAATATAACTAATCCCGATGAACTAAAACGCAAATTAAATAATATTGATGGAGATAATGCTGAATCAATGTACTATGATATTGAAGAGAGTCTATGTTACAATCCCTATCTTGAATCATTTGAGAAAGGAAAATATCTTATAAAGGCGGTGATAGTAGAGAATCGTTTAGAATATTATGTAGAAAACGAGTTGCAAGAAAAAGCATCAATGAGTTTTTCTTTTGAGTTTAGTTGCAATAAGAAAAACTTTATGAATCGTATTTATCAAGCCCCCAATTGATTCAATTGTTAAACTTTTAGCTTATAGTTTCAAAGACTGCTTTTTAGGCAGTCTTTTTTTGTTTATATCAACCTAATTGACTATATTTGACCGATAAATAAAGCAGAATACTCAAGTTATGGAAGAGGTCATATATATTCAAAAGTTACTTCGTAGGCAAAAAGCTTATATGAAGGGGATTTTAGTAATGACAGAAAAGCTATTTAAGATTCAAACCCAAATAGCAGAGCTGACAATCAAAGAGCTAAAAAAGGAGAAGAAAAGAGAAAGAGTGCCATCCGATTTGCTTTCCTCAAAAGACGTTTGCAGTATGCTTGAAATATCGGCATCTACCCTATATCGCATGAGGACTTATGACAATTTCCCTTCAGTGAAGATAGAGGGGCGAAAGAGTGTAATGTTTAGGAAGCAAGATATTGACGAGTATATGGAAAATCTTAAAAAGTAAGGACTATGATTGATAAGATAGTCATTCGATTCAGTAATTTTTCGGGAAGCCTTGATAATTGCAGACCTCAAAGAGAATTAATCAAAAAAGAATCCGATTGGGACAAATATAGACTTCCCCGTTCCTCCAGAAAAGGAGACCACTCTTTGTTTGTTGGCGTTAATAAAGAAGACAAAAAGAAGGTTGTTGTTTCGGGAAGTCTTAGAAACTGGCTCTATGGTAAATCCACTTTCAGAGATTTAACCGCTTCTGATTTTGAAAAGGTGGTACTCAAACTTGCGGAAGCTTTGCATATACACCCCTCCGAATTGGGTAAAACGAAATTTACTCAATGCGAAATAGGATTGAATGTAAAAATAAAAACTTCATGCAAAGAAATTATTCCTAAAATAGTTGATTATCACTTGTACGATAGAGATAATGTTTTGGACGAAACCGTTTATTTTAATGGCAGTTGCAAGCATTTGAAAATATATGATAAAACTACCGAAGTTGCAGCAAATAATAAAGAATTAAGAGAAACCATTGGTGTTATGCAAACCAAAGGTAATCATATCTTGCGGATTGAATTCACTCTTGATAACAAAAAGGCGTTCACTCAAAGTCATATGGGTTTTATAAGAACTATTGGAGATTTGCATATAAACTATTCTAACCTTTATGAATTTTGGGCAAAAAACGTAAATGACATTGTTATTATGAATATTTTGGAAGAAAATAGCTCAATGACTCCCAAGGAATACCTTTTCTTGACTTCCTTGATTGGATTTGACGAAATAGAATCATTTGAGGGCGTTGATGAGTTTGAATTATTTGCTGAAAAGTACAACCGATTCCTTGATTCTTATCTATCGTACTGCAAAGGAGTAAGTGACGGGGCATTAAAAACGGCAAGAAGCAAAGCCTATCGTGAATTTATTGCGACTTTTGATAAATACCCTTCCTCCGAAGAGTATAACAAAAAAGTATTGCGGGGAGATATTATATTGGCGTTATTGCGACAAAGTATAAAAGATGATTCCGCTCATTTCCCGACTTTAGTAAAAAGTGTCTGCGGAATTACAAATAGCAATAACAAGTAGGAATAGTTACTCTGTATATAAGAAAACCCCTATATTAAAGAATTGAGTATATCAGAGTATTTGTAATAGGAGAAATATATGTTGCGTAATATAAAGTCCTTCTTTGTATTTGTGTAATATGGAAATGCAATAAGGAGTGTACAGAACAACCACTATATAATTGGGTGGCATTGCGTATTGGACATATCAATAGTAATGTGCAATAGAAGCGCAAAGAACAATGGAGAAGTGCAATTATAATATTGGTTGGTATATATACGCAAACGAATGTATATAGGTGTTGGATTGTCACCAGTCATGCTGTATCATGGGAAACGCAGTAATTCTAAGGCTGAGTGAAACGAAGCCTTAGAAGAGGGTTTACGAAGTATATTATGACGCAAATTTCGCCCAAATCATTTTCGTGCCGAATTTTCGTCTTTCTCCCTCGTAAGTTTACTCGGCTTCGCTTTCGGGATAAAAACATTGTAGAAAGCAGATAAAAGCCCAAATCGGGCATAAATTAGGAATATGAAGAAAGAAAATATTATTGAGAAAGGAGTGGTAGCGATTAAAGGCATCACGGCAATGATACCTGTTCTTGGAGGTACTTTAACTTCCGTTTGGTCAGATATAGAAGCAATTCAAGCCAAACGAAAGTATGAACGGCTTGAAGAATTTTATCTTGCCTTAGAAACAGAAGTCCAAAAGATTAAAGATCAGATCAATGAGTCATATATCAATCAACCTGATTTTCTTGATGTATTTGAGCAGACTGCCAGGCATATTATAAATGAACGTAGAGAGGAGAAAAGAATCTTGTTTAGAAATATTTTGCTCAATAGCATTATCACAAAAGGATGTAGCTACGATAAAACGGAAAAATACTTGAGGATTTTAGAGCAAATGAATAACATTGAGCTTCTCCTCTTGAAAATTCTGAAAAACCCAAAAGTTTACAATGAGAAGCAAGGAGGCATAATTAAGAATCCGAACGAAAGACAATCTAATGCTGTTTATCGGGTTCACTACACTCTTGTAAGTGAATTTAAGAAAATCATGAGCGATTTGACTAAAATCCCTCAAGATGATATTTCCGAAGCTATGTATTTTTTAGAATCAAATCGGTTGGTGAATGAAAACGCAAGCGAGTATAGGTTGCAAACGAATGGTAATCCTATTCACGTATTGGATGACAAGCTAACTTCCAAAGGGAAAGATTTCATATCTTTCATTTTAAGATAATGCGAAAAGCTTCCACCAATTTCCACTTGCGAGATTAGCTTTTCCGCCCCTATTTCCGCCCCTCCAAAAAAGAAAAACCTCCGAAACGCCTTATTATAAGCAGTTTCAGAGGTTTCTTTGAGGTTCCTGGCGGATTCGAACCGCCGTACACGGTTTTGCAGACCGCTGACT
>ENA-UOIV01000130-UOIV01000130.1-human-gut-metagenome-genome-assembly--contig:-C59-NODE-130-length-88028-cov-14.659259_pt1 | contig 88028 bp, 71 predicted proteins | sample MGYA00242333_ERZ723880 | MGnify/ENA metagenome assembly ERZ723880 | reverse complement strand
TATAGCTTATGCGTTTTTTCTCTATCATCCTCATCTATCTGTGAGAGGAATTCTTCAACTATATCCTCAAATTTGCGGTGTTGTTCACCGTTAATTGGACTGGTTATTATTTTGACTAACTGTGTACAGGTAAGTGAATCTGCGTATTCTATACTTTCACAGCGTTCGTAATAAGTATCATAGATTCTTTTAAGTTTTGCATTTAGTAGCTCTTTATCTGAACGTTTTACAATTTTGCCATTTTTGAACTCATTGAGTGAGTCTATAACTATACTGGTCGGGATGTAACGTGTATCCCAGTTGTGAGATACGGCAATTCTTATTTTATGTTGGCCGTTTGCCAAAACTTTAGTTGGTACGATTGTGATAAATAGATTAGCCATGTTTAAATTCTATTTAATTAGTATATATTGCCGCGGCACGGTTACGGCAATGTAAATAGTGTCAAAAGTGACGTTTTAACTCTTAATGATCAATACTAATTAAGAAAGAAAAGGTTCGATTAGGATTTGTAAATTGCTGTATATCAATTATAAAAATGGCTTCCTTATTCGTCCGCCGACGAGGAAGCCATTCAACACAAAAACTAAACTAGACTTAACTAAACTATTCTATTCTCGGAATTTCACAATCCCTTTCTGTTCGTTGCAAAGGTAGGGATAAAACAGGTTTTGGCAAACTATAATCGACAAAAATCTCGTTTTTACCGATAAAATAGGGAATCATCAACTTCTTTCATCAAGGAATGCTTGAAAAACCTGTTTGTAACTGTCGCTGATGGGGATGTATGTTTTGTCAAAAACAATGCGTCCACGATCTATTACACGTATCTTGTCCTTTTGAACGATGAAAGAGCGATGCACACGTATAAAACGACTGGAAGGCAAAAGTTCTTCCATCGCTTTCATACTCATAAGGGACAGTATTGGCTTGGGAGCGTCTTCCGTATAGATTTTAATGTAATCTTTTAATCCTTCGATATACATGATTTTCTTTAATTCCACTTGTACCAATTTGTAGTCACTTTTTACAAAAATACTGTCTATCTCCTCCGGTTTCTGAACCAGTTCGAACCATTGAAGCGCTTTGTTGGCTGCCTGTAGAAAATCAACGTATGAAATCGGCTTTAATAGATAGTCAAGTGCGTTGACACGATAGCCATCGATGGCATACTGTCCAAAGGCGGTAGTGAATACGATACGGGTACGGGAATCCACCATTTTTGAGAATTCCAGTCCGTTAAGTTCGGGCATTTGGATATCCAGAAACAAGAGGTCAACTTCCTCGCCAGGCAATTCTTTCATTGCCTGAACAGCGCTGGAGTATTTTCCTACGAGTTGTAGAAACGGAGTCTTGTTTGCATAACTTTCCAAAAGGCCGAGAGCCAAAGGCTCATCATCTACAATTGCACAACGTAATACCATACTACTATTCTATTAATATAAAATTCTATACTTAACGTTTTCTTTCTACTCTTTGATCTTAATGCTCAATTTTGATTCGTAACACTTCCCGTCCCGTGAAGTGCCTTTCGACCAAGTGTAAGCCCCCGGATAAAGTATCTCCAGCCGTCGGCTGACTTGTTCTAACCCCACGCCCGAACCACTTTTATCCCACACTTCCTTGGGGAAATTACTATTGCGGATTTCGCAGATCACTTCTTGATCGTTCTCGGAAATATGAATGTGGATGAAACTAGCTTCGGTAGGGGAGATACCGTGCTTGAAGGCATTTTCTATCAATGAAATAAAGATTAGAGGGGCGATCAGTGTCTGGCTGTTTGGGTGAATATCGAATTGAGTACTCATCTGTACATTAGCCGACAGGCGGATACGCATCAGTTCGATATAGTTACGGATGAAATCAACCTCTTTACAGAGCGGGACATACGTCTGCTGATTGTCATATAATACGTATCGAAGCAATTTGCTCAGTTCCTGCACGGCTTGTTGAGCTTTGTCCGAATCGAATGCGATTAAAGCATAAATATTATTCAGAGTATTCAACAAAAAGTGAGGGTTCAACTGATTGCGCAGATTTTTCAGTTCGGCTTCCGTGCGATTCCGTTCCGCTTCCTTGCGGGCAGCCTCGTTTTGCGTCCATCGTGCGCTCATACGGATAGCGGCACTCAATCCGATAGTGAAAACAAGGCTTAGCATATCTCGCAGGAAAAACAACCATCCTGGAGGCATACCCGGACGTCTGGGCTTGTTCTCAAATGACGGATCGAATGTCAGACTTTGCCAGAGATGAAGCAGTATCCCGATGATACACAACAAGATAATGTTGTAGACAATATATCTTTTGGCTTGATTCTGAAAAAGATATCGGGGGACCAGAAAGAAGTAATTGACGTAGAACACAATCATAAAAGAAAGCGGTACGGCAAAATGGCGTATATAAGCCATCCAGTTAATGTTCCCGTTTCCGCGTTCTACGAAAAAGAACGGGAAACCGAACATAATCCCCCAACTGATAATGTGTATCAGTATCTCCAGGGGGCGACGTGCGGATGTAAAGGGTTGTTTCATAAAGACAAAGATAGCTCTTTATTCGTATCTGATAGCTTCAATCGGGTCTAAATCTGCTGCTTTTTTGGCAGGATACCATCCAAAGAAGACTCCGGTGACGGTACAGACGGCAAAAGAGAGGAATACGCTCCACGGCTGGATATAGATAGGCCAATGCGCCACACTTTTGACTATCCAACTGGCTCCGCAGCCGATGACCACTCCGATGATTCCTCCTGTGATACTGATCATGATGGCTTCGATAAGGAATTGGCTCAGAATGTCAATTCCTCGTGCGCCGACCGACATTCGCAGACCGATTTCACGGGTTCGTTCCGTGACGGATACATACATGATATTCATAATTCCGATACCGCCTACAACCAATGAGATGCCGGCAATACAAGCAAGCAGGGTGGTCATTAAATCGGTGGTAGAGTTGAGCATTGTACTCAATTCCTGTTGTGTACGAATAGTGAAATCATCATCGTCAGAGGTCTTCAACTTATGATTGCGGCGGAGAATCGTGCTGATTTCATCCGTAGCGTATTCTGTCATATCTTCGGTGAGGGCGGAGGCGAAGATACCTTGCAGATAGGTAACGGCAAGCAGACGTTTCATCACCGTTGTGTAGGGAGCAAGTACTACTGCATCCTGATCCTGTCCCATAGAATTGTATCCTTTTGACTTGAGCACACCTACCACTCGGAAAGGGATCTTGCTAAAACGGATAATTTTTCCAACCGGATCGCTTCCGTCGGGAAAAAGGTTGTCTACTATTGTCTTTCCTATCACGCATACTTTTGCCGAGCTTTGTATGTCGGCTTCCGTGAACATCTCACCGTTCTCCACCGTTAATTGGCGGATATCGAGATATTCCGTTCCAACCCCGTTCACGGAGGCAGGATAGTTGTTGTTGCCGGCAATAAGCTGCCCCGATGAAGAGACATTGGGACTGATGGCTGACAGGAAATTGGTCTCGTCACGCAAAGCCTCGTAGTCGGTGAGCTTTAATGTTTGCATGGCGGACGGATCTTGGCGCACACCTCCACGCATATCGGCTCCGGGATGAATCATAATCATGTTCGATCCCATTTCGGAAATCTGTTGCTGGATACTTTTCTTCGAACCTTGTCCGATGGCAAGCATCGTGATGACGGAAGCGACACCGATGATAATACCGAGCATGGTGAGAAATGCACGCAACTTGTTGTTTGCCAATGCGCGGAGAGCTATCTTGAATAAATTGGTTCCATTCATGTTGTTAGTAATTAGTTATTTCGTTAAACGCGGTCTATCCTTCTTCGTCATTTTTGGGTAATGCAGCCAATGCTTCAGCAGCGGATAGTATTTCCGGATTAGCGGTATCCTCTATGACATGACCGTCGCGCAGGCGGATATTCCGGCTGCTATATTGCGCAATCTCCGGATTATGCGTTACGAAGATGATGGTGCGTCCTTCCGCATGAAGCTTTTGAAAGAGGACAAGTATCTCAAATGAGGTACGGGTATCGAGGTTTCCGGTTGCTTCATCGGCAAGAATCACAGCCGGATTGTTGACCAATGCACGTGCAATGGCCACCCGCTGCATTTGCCCACCGGACATCTGGTTTGATTTGTGTTCCAGACGGTCACCTAATCCTACGGCCTGCAAGGATTCGATGGCACGGCGACGGCGTTCGGCGGCACTGACGGAAGAGTTGTACATAAGTGGCAGTTCTACGTTTTCTACAGCCGTTGTTTTGGGCAACAAGTTATAGTTTTGGAACACGAATCCGATTTTCCTGTTCCTCAAGACTGCACGTTGAGGCTTGCTCATAGTGCGGACGGGTATGTCGCTGAGCAGATATTCACCGCTCGTCGGAGTATCCAGGCAACCCAGAATATTCAGTAACGTAGATTTTCCCGAACCGGAAGTACCCATGATAGTGACAAACTCCCCTTCGTGAATGGTGAACGAAACACCTCGTAACGCATGGACGGTTTCGTCACCTACCTGAAAGTTACGCTTGATATTTTGTATTTCAATTACTTTCTTCATGGTGTTTGTCACTTGTTGTTTTTCTTCTTACTTCCCGGAGGGCCAGGCATGAACGGGCTTCTTTCTCCTCCGCTCTGTTGGTTGGGTCCGGCTTCCATATTTTCGCCCGGCATGGCACCGATAGTAGCTTCCGTCACAATTTTAGTGCCTTCGGAGATACCACTGATAATTTCCGTCGACATACCGTTACTGATTCCTATCTCTACCGGATGGGCAGTGAATGTATTTCCTTCGCGTGTCCAAAGTTTATGTTCACCTTCACAGTCATTTACGATGTCGTTAGCACCGATTAAGGGTTTTTCGGGTACGAAACGCAATGCTTTGTTCGGTACGGAAAGTACGTCTTTTTTATCAAGGATATAGATGGTGACATTGGCCGTCAGACGTGGTTTCAGTTTCAAATCGGGATTGGGAGCGGAGATTACCACTTCATAAGTAACCACCGTGCTACTGCTGGTACTTGTACTGCTGGTACTGCTTGCATCGCCCAAACGAATCTGAGTCACAACGCCTTCAAAGGTATCATTAGGATATGCGTCCACCGTAAAACTGGCGCGCTGTCCTTCTTCTACGCCACCTATATCGGCTTCATCCACATCGGCCACTACCTGCATTTGCGTCAAGTCCGCAGCGATAGTGAACAGGGTAGGTGTCTCGAATCCGGAAGCGACAGTCTGTCCGGCTTCCACATCACGGCTGATAACAACTCCGTCGATAGGCGAAGTGATGGTAGCGTATGATAAGTTACGCTCTGCCTTTGCGAGAGAAGCCTTACTGCTGTCATAGCTGCTCTTAGCCTTCTGATAGTTGTAGAGGGCTTGTTCGAAATCCGTGTCGCTGATGAGTGATTTTTCGTGCAAGCCTTTGCTACGTTCATAGTTTTTCTTCTGATATTCATATTCGGCTTTCGCACCGTCGTATGTCGCTTGTTGTGAAGCCAATTCACTTTGCAGTGTGACGCGGTCCATTTCGGCAATCAATTGTCCTTTGGTGACTGTCGAGTTATAATCTACATAAATCTTGTCGATGATACCCGATACCTGTGTACCGACTTCGACTTCCGTCACCGGCTCTATCGTTCCGGTAGCAGTTACCGAATTTGAAATATCGCCTTTGCTGACAGCGACGGTAGCATACGTGACTTTATGCTTGGCGGGTGAACCGGTGAAGAACCAGATTCCTATACCTACTACCACAATGACTGCCACGGCGATTAGGATAATCTTTTTCGTTTTCATTCGTTTATGATGCTTTTAATTAATATACGTTTGTTGATTTATAATGTCAATTTGTCTCCTTGATAGAATTTCAGCAACTGTGTGTTCAGTATGGCCATATATTTAGCCTGAAGTTGCTCTTGTTGAGCTTGTAGCAAGTTATTCTTTTCGGTGAGGAGTTCCACTGTATTTTTCATACCCAAATTGAACTGTTCGCTGATCAGGTCATAGCTGATCTGCGTACTTCTCAGCTTTTCGTTGGCTGCCGCATAACGTTGTTGTGCGCTGTTTGCGTCCAACCAAAGACTTTCGATGGTCTTATAGAGAGCTTTTTGTTCGTCAAGTAAAGAAAGCATATTTGTTTCGCGTTGCAGTCTAGCTTTTTGTACAGCACTTTTCGTCTGTCGGTTATTAAAGATAGGTACACTGACAGACAATCCGATGGAATTATTCCATCCGTTTTTCACTTGTTCGCCGAAAGTGAAATCGCTTCCACTTGTATGGTTTGTGCCGATGCCTGCGCTGAGGCTGATAGTGGGGAAGTAACTCGATTTGGCAATATCAATGCCTAGTTCGGAAGCCTCTACATTCAACTTACTTGCCTCGATTTCGGGACGGATGGCAAGGGCGCTTACATAGACATCCTTTTTGGCAGGTAACGGAGCCAGTACGTTTTCATCGGACAGGTTAGGGAGGTAGACGTTCATTTCATTCTCTCCGTCCAGTTCGAGCAATTGTTTCAGTTGCAATTTGTAATCTTGTAAGGTGGCTTGCGCTGTGACAAGTTGATAACGGTCTGTGCTTACCTGAGCCTCTAACTGTGCAAAGTCACTTTTGGCAATACTTCCGGCATTGAGAAGTTCCTGTCCGCGATCACGTTGGGCAATGGAGACTTGCAGTGTGTTTTCATTCACCCTGACGGATTCGGCGGCATAAAGAATCTGGATATAAATTTGTGCAATTGACTCTTTAATCATATTCTCCGAAGTGGCTACATCCAATTCGGCTACCTGGTTGTTCAGCCGTTCCTGTTTGAGAGTTTTGAGTCGCTTACTGCCGTTGTATATGGTCCACGAGGCATTCAGGCCATAGTTGCCGTTGTAACTTGTTTTACTGTTGCTGCTGATGATTTCGCTGCCACTCACCCGGCTGCTCGTCTCCTGATAGGGGCGATTCACTACTTGCTGGCTGGTAGAGAACGAAAGGCTGGGAAATAAAGCCGCTTTGGCAGTCTTTACGTCAATTTGTGTGCTTTCCGCAGTCACACGGTTCTTGCGAATCGTAATATTCTGTTCCAAAGCATAGTCGATGCAAGATTGCAAATCCCATTGAGCGGGGAGTCTGGCTTCATTTAACGTATCGGCTTGCAACGAAAAATCTTGTGCAGATATGTCGGAAAGCATACCTGCACCAAGAAATGTCATCACTGCCAATCTTCTTACATTTATCATATTCATACTTCTATTGATTTATTGGTAACGAAGGTACGTACATATTATATTAGCGGCAAAAGTGATAGACGGATCATTGAATTTTACCGTTAAATGATTTTTTTCTGTCGATAGGGAGATTAGCCGGGAAAAACACAATAAATCTCGCAACAATTCGGGGGATTTGTTTGTTTTTATTATAAATATTGTATATTTGTACTCATTACAAATTCTAACGACGATATATGAAGAATGCACTGCTTGCCGTTTGGAACTTTTATTTGGAAGGTTTCCGCAGTATGACACTTGGTCGTACATTGTGGGTTATTATCCTTTTGAAATTATTCGTCATGTTCTTTATCCTCAAATTATTCTTTTTCCCGAATTTCCTTAGTGATCACCCTACGGAGGCTGAAAAAGGAGCGTATGTGGGCAATGAACTGATAGAACGTGCCCTTCCGGAGAAACCGATTGATTTTTAACTCTTAAACAACATAAGATTATGATTGAAAGTATTGACACCTCGCTGATCGATTGGTCGAGAGCCCAATTTGCGATGACAGCTATGTATCATTGGATTTTTGTTCCGCTTACACTTGGACTGGCAGTGGTGATGGGAATCATGGAGACGCTGTATTATAAAACAGGAAATGAATTCTGGAAAAAGACTGCTCAGTTCTGGATGAAGCTTTTCGGTATCAACTTCGCTATTGGTGTAGCGACCGGTTTGATTCTGGAATTTGAATTCGGTACAAACTGGAGTAATTATTCATGGTTTGTAGGTGACATTTTCGGAGCACCGTTGGCGATTGAAGGGATTTTGGCATTCTTCATGGAAGCCACATTTATAGCTGTGATGTTTTTCGGTTGGGGAAAAGTGAGCAAACGCTTCCATCTGGCTTCTACCTGGCTGACGGGATTGGGAGCAACTATTTCTGCTTGGTGGATTCTGGTGGCCAATGCATGGATGCAACATCCGGTAGGGATGGAGTTCAATCCCGATACGGTGCGTAACGAGATGGTAGATTTCTGGGCTGTGGCTACATCACCTGTGGCTGTCAACAAGTTCTTCCATACCGTATTGTCCGGTTGGGTGCTGGGCGGTGTGTTCGTGGTCGGCATTAGTTGCTGGTATTTGTTGAAGAAACGTAATCGTGAGTTTGCACTTGCGAGCATAAAAATTGGTGCTATCTTCGGACTAGTGGCATCGTTACTCGCCGCTTGGACAGGAGACGGTTCCGGTTATCAGATTGCACAGACACAGCCGATGAAGCTGGCTGCTGTAGAAGGCTTGTATGAGGGTGGAACGAATGTAGGACTGGTAGGAATAGGAGTGCTTAACCCTGAAAAGGAAACTTATGATGATGGGAAAGAACCTTTCCTCTTCCGTTTTGAAATACCGAGTCTGCTTTCTTTTCTGGCGGAACGTGATGCGGATGGTTACGTTCCGGGAATCACAAACATTATTGAAGGCGGTTATCAAATGAAGGACGGTACGACAGCTCTCTCGGCAGCCGAGAAGATAGAACGCGGGAAAACGGCTATTGGGGCATTGGCAGCCTATCGTGCGGCAAAGAGTGCAGGTCATGAAGAGGACGCGCAAGTGGCATATAAAGTGTTGCAGGAGAATATCCCCTATTTTGGATATGGGTATATTAAAGATGTGAATCAGTTGGTTCCGAATGTTCCTTTGAATTTTTATGCGTTCCGTGTCATGGTAATTCTCGGAGGATATTTTATTTTGTTTTTTATTGTAATATTGTTCTTTGTCTATAAGAAAGATTTGAGTAAGATGCGCTGGATGCATTGGGTCGCTTTGCTTACTATTCCTTTGGGATACATTGCCGGACAAGCGGGATGGGTGGTTGCCGAGTGTGGCCGTCAGCCTTGGGCAATTCGTGATATGCTGCCTACGACGGCTGCTATCTCCAAACTTGATGTGGGTTCCGTACAGACTACTTTCTTTATTTTCCTGTTCCTGTTTACTGTAATGTTGATTGCCGGTACCGGAATCATGGTGAAGGCTATCAAGAAAGGACCGGATACGGAAGATAATATGAATACTAATCATTAATTGTAAAGGCTATGTATATATTTCTACAACAATATTGGTGGCTTGTCGTTTCCTTGCTGGGAGCTATCCTCGTGTTTTTATTGTTTGTGCAAGGAGGTAATTCTTTGTTGTTCTGTCTCGGTAAGACGGAAGAACACCGGAAAATGATGGTGAATTCTACCGGTCGTAAGTGGGAGTTTACATTTACTACACTGGTCACGTTCGGAGGGGCTTTCTTTGCTTCTTTTCCATTGTTTTATAGTACAAGTTTCGGTGGAGCTTATTGGCTTTGGATGATTATTCTTTTCAGCTTTGTATTGCAGGCTGTCAGTTATGAATTTCAGAGCAAAGCGGGAAATCTGTTGGGCAAAAAGACATATCAGACTTTTCTGGTGATTAATGGAGTAGTAGGGCCGTTGTTGCTTGGCGGAGCTGTGGCGACTTTCTTCACTGGTTCCGATTTCTATATCAATAAAGCTAATATGACGGATACTGTTATGCCGGTAATCAGTCATTGGGGGAATGGCTGGCATGGATTGGATGCACTGACAAATATATGGAATGTTATTCTTGGATTAGCAGTATTCTTCCTTGCCCGTGTGCTGGGTGCGCTTTACTTCATTAATAATATTGCGGACAAGGAACTGACGGATAAATGTCGTCGTGCGGTGCGGAATAATACGATTCTGTTTCTTGTATTTTTCTTGACATTTGTGATTCGTACATTGGTTTCTGATGGCTTTGCCGTGAATCCGGATACACAGGAGGTTTATATGCAACCCTTTAAATATTGCATGAACTTTATCGAAATGCCCGTAGTTTTGATTTTATTCCTGATAGGAGTGGTGTTGGTACTCTTCGGTATTGGCAAGACGTTGCTTAGAAAGACTTTTGATAAGGGTATCTGGTTTACAGGAATTGGGACGGTATTGACTGTTTTGTCTTTGCTGTTGGTGGCAGGATATAATAATACTGCTTATTATCCGTCTTATACGGACCTGCAAAGTTCATTGACTTTGGCTAACAGTTGTTCTAGTGAGTTTACATTAAAGACGATGGCTTATGTTTCTATACTTGTCCCGTTTGTGATAGCTTATATATTCTACGCTTGGCGTAGTATCGACCGTCATAAGATAACGGAAAAAGAGATGGATGAGGGAGGACACTCTTATTAAGTTGAGAGTTGAAAGTTGAGAATTGAGAGTTGGCTGCGCAATAATATTATTGCGCAGCCGACTTTTTGTTTTAATGTCGGACTGGATAGAAAAACAGTTTTTGATTCTTACCTATTTGACTACATTTTCCGGTGTTCCGGCGATGTATGCTTGTAGATTGCTGATTGCAATGTTCATCAATCTTTCGCGGGCTTCTAGGGTTGCCCATGCAATATGTGGAGTGATGTAACAGTTCTTGGCTGTCAGCAACGGGTTATCAGCATGGGGAGGTTCGGTTGAGAGTACGTCTACTCCTGCTGCAAAAATCTTACCACTGTTCAGAGCATCTGCCAAATCTTGTTCATTGATTAGCGGTCCGCGCCCGGTATTGATTAAGATAGCTGTTGGCTTCATCATGGCAAGACGACGGGCATTAACCATCTCATGTGTCTCCGGAGTAAGCGGGCAATGTAAACTGATAATATCACATTCGCTGAAAAGTTGGTCTAAATCCATCTTCTTGATTTCAGGTGGTAATTGGAAATGAGACTTTGAAGTCAACGCATACACTTGCATACCAAAACCTATGGCAACACGTGCTGTTGTATATCCGGTATTTCCCAATCCGACCAGACCTATTTTCTTATCTCTCAATTCTATCAGCGGTGTGTCCCAGAAACAGAAATCTTTGCTGTTCGTCCAACGGCCTTTATGCACTTCTTCCGAATGGTGTTGCACTTGCTGGCTGATATTCAATATGTGCGCAAATACCATTTGGGCAACGGAAGCTGTGCTGTATGAAGGTATGTTGGTTACAACAATACCCCGTTCTTTAGCTGCAACTGTATCAACTACATTGTATCCGGTAGCTAATACACCGATATATTTCAATTCGGGCAGTGCAGCCATGTGCTCTGCATTAATGATTACTTTATTAGTCAGGAGTACTTCAGCTCCGGCTGCACGTTCTAATACTTCTTCGGGAGCAGTACGGTCGTAAATCACGCATTCTCCTAAGGCTTTTATCCCTTCCCAAGACAAGTCGCCGGGATTGGCTGCAAAACCATCTAAAATAATAATTTTCATTTCGATTTTATATTAATAATATGTTATACGTCTTTTTTGAACTTGTCTCCCCACAGTTGTATCATCCGTTCGGCATGTTTCTGTTCTGCCGGATTATTCTGCGGTTTCCAGATACGTTTGTCTTTCAATTCGTCCGGAAGGAACTGTTGTTTCACAAAATTCCCTTCATAATTGTGAGCATACTTGTACTCTTGTCCATAGCCTAATTGCTTCATCAGCTTCGTAGGTGCATTGCGCAAGTGTAATGGGACAGGTAGATTACCTGTCGAGCGAACCAACTCCAGTGCATCATTAATGGCATTATACGCTGAATTGCTTTTAGGGCTGGTTGCCAGATATATGGTCGTTTCAGCTAAAGGAATTCTTCCTTCGGGCCATCCGATTTTCATCAATGTATCGAAACAGGCATTAGCAAGGAGCAAGGCATTGGGATTTGCCAAGCCGATATCTTCAGAGGCCGAAATAACCAGTCGGCGGGCAATGAAAGCCGGATCTTCACCGCCTTCCACCATACGGGCAAGCCAATAGATTGCTCCGTCCGGATCACTGCCGCGAATAGACTTGATGAAGGCTGAGATAATATCATAATGCATTTCCCCGTCTTTATCGTATGCCAACGGGTTTTGTTGTAATCGTTCAGTCACCATTTCATCAGTGATCACAACGGTGTCTTCAGCTTCGGATTCAACGACCAGCTCTAATATATTAAGGAGTTTGCGTGCGTCTCCACCAGAGAAGCGCAGCATGGCAGTTGTTTCTTTTAGTTCGATTTTACGTTCTTTCAGTACAGTATCCGTAGTGATGGCACGTTGCAGGAGTTCCAGTAAATCTTCCTTCTCCAGCGATTTGAGTACGTAGAGCTGGCAGCGGGACAGAAGCGGACGGATAACCTCGAACGACGGATTTTCCGTTGTTGCTCCGATCAGTGTGACGGTTCCGTTCTCTACAGCTCCCAACAAAGAATCCTGTTGTGATTTACTGAATCGATGGATTTCATCGATGAATAGTATAGGGCTGGACTGGGAGAAGAATCGGTTGCTTTTGGCACGGTCTATCACTTCACGCACATCCTTTACCCCCGAAGTCACTGCGCTTAAAGTATAAAATGGGGTTTCCAGCTTATTGGCAATGATTTGTGCCAATGTAGTTTTGCCTACCCCGGGAGGTCCCCAGAGGATAAAGGAGGAGATGCGTCCTGCGTCAATCATCTTTCGTAAGATAGCACCCGGCCCTACTAAATGTTTTTGACCGATATATTCGTCTAATGTTTTGGGGCGTAATCGCTCTGCTAAAGGTTGCATAATTCTTAGAATGCCATTAATACCATGAATCGGACACCGTTTTTATTGATACCCGGATTATCACGGTAGGTGAAACGATGTACATATTCAATGTGCAGCAACTTGAATATATTATAGATACCCACACTTGCTTCAACATACGGAATCTTCGGATCCATGACAAAACTAGTAAATTTTCCATCACGCATCGGGAAGCGGAACAAATCGGGGTTGCTGCTTTTGAACGGATTGTTCTTGTCTGTCAGAGTACCCCATAAGGCACGGACACGGAACATTTCCCTCCATTTCAGATTCTTGATAAGGGGAATACGATTGAATAGTTTGCCATTCATATCGTAAGACAATGAAACTGAAGCGAAACGGTCGTTCAAGAACTCCATATTATTAATAAGGTTGAACGTCTCGCGTTGGGTGATGTATGATAAGTTGGCTTCCGGCAGAATCAGTAACGGGAAAGGAACGGTGTTCCACTCGGCCCCTGCCTTTATACTGCAATCTATCTTTCCCCACGAAGATGGAAGCCAGAAACGTTTCCATACACTCGCTTCCGTACGGTTGAAACTGTATTCGCCACCCAACACTCCTTTGAATCCCATGGCATGAGTGAGTGTGAAGATAGGAGCGTCCAATGACACGGGGATACGGCGCTGTTTGGAGTTGACAAATGATTCGCCCGGAGCATAGCGTAGTGTCAGGCTTGCTTCGGCAGTAGTGACGTCATGCACACGGGTTTGTGCGGCATCGTTACGCAAATACTCCAATTTTCCGGCAGGCTCGTCGTTACGGTGGCGGAGCATTGCTTTTATACCGAATCCTGTAAGTGTTTCAAGTTCATAGTTGATGGTAGCATCGCGCATATACGACATTTGGTCTACTGTCGTTGTTTTTAATGAAAGGAAAATGTTATCTTTATCTGTAAACAGGAATTTATCCATCGGAGACATTACATCATAACTGTAAGTTGCCGAAATGTAATGCTTCGGGAACTCCCAAACCACATAATCGCGTTTGTTGAATGAATATGTCAGTGTTCCGCTGTATTTCCATCGTTCATCTTTCAGACCGTAGGCTCCATAACCGTTCAAGAACCAGTGTTTGTTGAGATGAGCTGTTGTCATGCCACTTAACCGAAAACGGGTTCCATCAATATAGTTGCTCGAAATCATCGTATTGATAGGACCTATGTCCACTTTACTCGGATGTTTCTTGCTTCCTGTTTCTACAAAGTTTTCGATCACAGCTTTCGCACCGAAGATGATATACTTAAATCCCGGAATCTGTTCGAGTCTGTTGACGAATACATCCATTGTGCTTTCTGTTTTCGTCAGTGGTACTTGGCGAACACTAGCCCAGTATTCATCGCTTTTCGAGAGCATATCGGCTTCTTTTATCACACTGCCTTTCAAACGGAAAAGCCGTTGCTCTATAGGGTCGAACTTATAATTGCTATATTTTGTAGTCCGCTCTACCTGCAATCCCCCCACCGTTTTGTTTGAACTCCACGAGAGATCTACGGTCATATCGTCATCTGCCAATACCCAATTACCATTTGGTAGTTGTTCATACTGTTGGACGATATCCATACGGTTCACAAAATTGACTCCGGTCTTTTTAGGCAGGTTCATTGTACATTTCTGGACAGCGTATGTAGAATCTTTCAATACATAGAGATGTCCCGTAAATCCGAAATCCTGCGAATTCTGTGGAACAAATGTCAGATGTACGCATTCGCGCCTGTCCACCATCAACGTATCCATCAGATAATACTTATAAAAAGAAATGGCATTGCTACCTATAGGACTGACGAAGCGCTGCTGAAGCAGACGGATCTCGTCATCATAGATGTTGATATCCGCAAAGACGTCCTTCAATACAGTGCCGAGCATATCTCCTGTAGAGAAGAATTCTTCGATACCATTGGAGTTTTTTCCTTTGATAATCGTTTTCTTACTTTCGGGATCTTTGCGGAAGATGGTTTGTGAAGCCGTTTCTTGTACAGAGATCGGGAGAATCAATTTATTGGTAGTTTCCGACACTTCTACCTGATCTCTAAGGAAAGAATATTTTTTGTAGATACCCTTCTCTAGTTTTTCCGGAGTAAGGTCATTGATAGACATTTTCATCTTTTCGTACTTATCGTACTGATAATATTCGTTCACTTCGAGGGCTTGCGCCTTCTTATGTTCGATTACTTTCTTCATGAACTCCACTGCCGGATTGTTCTTGCGCGAATATTTCTCTTTCTTAGGCTTTACAACGACTTCATTCAGAATCACGTTATCGGGAGCCAACTGAACATTGACCGTCTGATTGCCATAGCTCACTTTTACTGTCTTACTGATATAGCCCACTGCGGAAAATACAAGTGTCCCCCCGTTTCTACGGGCTTCGAGACTGTATTCTCCGTCAATATTGGTGATCGTACCCATATCCTTTTTTTCTTGGTAGTAAACAGATATATACATCAATGGCTCATGAGTCACCGAATCTGTAACTACTCCCTTTATCTGCTGCGCAAAAGCGTTTGAGGCCGCCAATATGAGTAAGATCAGTATAAGTATTTTGCTATATCGTTGTTTCATAAACGTTTTTAGTAGGGCTGCAAAGTTAACAAATAACTCTGAGGCTGGTTGAATATATAACTTTTTTTACCCATCATTGTTGGTTATTTACTCGTAAGGATCTGTACGATACGCTCCGCTGTGCGCCCATCCCAACGTTCGGGAAGCTCGCCTCTTTTCCATTCGCCTTTCATTAATGTGTCCATTGCTTTGGCGAGAAGGACAGGATCTTCACCGACAAGTTCGTTTGTTCCCATACGCCATGTTTCCGGATGTTCGGCGTATGTATTGAGCGTAATACATGGAATGCCTAAGAATGTCGCTTCTTCGGCTACATTGCCTGAATCCGTTATGATTCCTTTTGCCTTGTTTATCAGATAACCGAAAAATAGATAATTCTGAGGAGGCATGATATGCAGGTTCGGTGCTTCGATTCCTAATTCTTTAATGGCATTGCGTACATACGTGTGCATTGGAGCAACGATAGGCATACCGGCAGACTTTTCGATTAATGTTTGCAAAAGTTGTCGGAGATTCTCCTTATCATTGAGCAGTACACGCCGATTCAGGGTAAGTAGGAGATAATTACCTTCTTGCAGTCCCAATACGGAAAACCATATCGGCTTGAGTAACCGGTTTCTATTATATCGGATAGTATCTATGAGGATATTACCTACATAATATACGTTTTCGTTTTCTGTTCCCGTCTGGTTCAGATTACGGTTGGCAACCATACCGGCAGTGAACAGATAGTCGGATAGCCCGTCTGTGATCATACGGTTTACTTCTTTCGGCATTTTCATGTCGAAGGAACGGGTTCCCGCCACCAGATGCGCCACTTTGATTCCTTGTTTTTTAGCGACGATGGCACAACTCATCGTTGCTGTCAGATCATCCACTACAAGGACTACATGAGCAGGATTTTCGGTTAGTTCCTGTTCAAAAGCTATCATGATTCCGGCTGTCAAGCTCGTAGGATTGCTACTTTCCACTCCCAGATAAACATCGGGAGCTTTCATGTCGAGGTCCGAAAAGAGAGAAGCATCCAGACTTGTATCCTCTTTCTTGCCTGTATATACCAATCGGTACGAGATACTTTTACCCAGCGCCCGTGCGGCTTCAATAGCGCGTGTAATGGGGGCTATCTTCATGAAATTGGGGCGTGCCCCGGCAACAATTGTTATTTTCATACTGTTTCTATCTTATTCGGTTTAATTCGTGAAGCAAAAGTACATTTTCTTACGGAATTTATTCGTTACTTTGCATACAAAATAACAAATATATGCCCACATTCGTTCAAATTCTTGATTTTATAGGCACATTTGCCTTTGCCATCAGTGGTATCAGGCTTGCGTCGGCTAAGCGTTTCGACTGGTTTGGAGCCTATGTTGTAGGTCTTGCTACTGCGATCGGTGGTGGTACTATCCGTGATGTTCTGCTTGATGTTACTCCCGGCTGGATGACAAATCCTATTTATCTGATATGTACGGGACTTGCTTTGCTGTGGGTTATCTGTTTCGGCCGTTGGCTGATTCGGCTCAATAATACCTTCTTCATTTTTGATACTATCGGGCTCGCTTTGTTCACTGTGGTAGGTGTGGGAAAAAGTATCGCTTTGGGATATCCTTTTTGGGTAGCCATCATTATGGGTAGTATAACGGGAGCAGCCGGTGGGGTGATTCGTGATGTGTTTATCAATGAGATTCCCCTCATCTTCCGAAAAGAAATTTATGCAATGGCCTGTGTGGTAGGAGGCATTGCCTATTGGATTTGTGACCTAGTAGGGATCGAATCATACGGTTGTCAGCTGATAGGCGGATTAGTAGTCTTTCTAACCCGCATCTTAGCTGTGAAATATCATATTTGCCTACCTATATTAAAAGGGGGAGAAGAGGCGGAAGATTAGGCTAATCCTCCATCTCCAGTTCGCCTTGGAAACTGATAGACTGACGGTTCTGCATATTCACGTTGATGCTTGCCTCACCATTCATATATACTTTGGCTCTGAATTCATATCTGTCTTCCGGATTCCGGGCAACGAATTCGATAACGGCATTTCCTTTTTTATCCATTTTCATATCATATTCTTTAAGGGGAGCTCTGAAATTGAGTCCGTCACCTCCACCATACGGGATACTGTAGGCCCGTCCGAAATAAGGCAAGTAGGAGATAACCGAGTCATTTCTGATTTCCAATGAGTAGGGAGACGTCAAGGGAATGGAGCGTCCGCGCATCGGCATGGCAGTCCTGACATCTATTTTGTAATTCTCTGAAGCGATGAGCTTCTTGACAGCTTCTTTTTTCTGCTCTTTCTTCTCTTGTTTACTTTGAGCGGAAAGGGTAGGGAGTCCCACTAGCAAGGCTAGCAATAACATAAAGATTTGTTTCTTCTTTTTCATATCCGTTGTATTTAGGTTGATATAAGTATAACAACCAAATTTACTAAAAAGTCGGGAACTCCTCTGTTTTCTTTAATGAAAATTAAATAGAAAATTCGACCTTCCTCCGATTTTTCACCACCCAAAAACTATCAAAAAACACCTAGAAACTATCATTTGATAGAATTTCCCCTCATAAATAACGGAAATTACCCTTCCGAAGAGGAAAAATACCTTTAAACTTGCAAACATCGAGAAAAACGAATATTAACCATTAAAACCTTTAAAGTATGAAAAGTTTAAGTTTCAGAAAAGATTTAATTGGAGTTCAGGAGGAGTTGCTTCGTTTTGCTTATAAATTAACGGCTAACCGTGAAGAAGCAAATGATTTATTGCAGGAAACGTCTTTAAAAGCATTAGATAATGAGGACAAATATGTTCCGGACACAAACTTCAAAGGATGGATGTACACCATCATGCGCAACATCTTTATTAATAACTACCGAAAAATAGTACGTGACCAGACCTTTGTAGACACTACCGATAATTATTATCATTTGAATTTGCCGCAAGATTCCGGATTTGACAGTACGGAGGGCGCGTATGATTTGAAAGAGATGCATCGTGTAGTCAATGCATTGCCAAAAGAATATAAGGTACCTTTCTCCATGCATGTGTCGGGATTCAAATACCGTGAAATAGCAGAGAAGTTAGGATTGCCATTGGGAACGGTGAAGAGCCGTATCTTTTTCACACGTCAGCGTTTACAGCAAGAGTTGAAAGATTTTGTATAAATGGGGATAGCACACAGTCGGATAAGTTTATCAGTGAAAGGAGCAAGAGAGATTTCTCATTGCTCCTTCTTCGTTTTCTTGTTTTTACCTTGTTGCTTTCTTATAGTCTTTTCTTCCGGTGGGAACTTGGGAACCAGATTCATTAATCGTAATATCTGTTTTTGACGTTTTAGGATATATGGCGAAGGCTTCGCAGAATTGAAGCGTATCGGGTTAGGGAGGGTAGCGGCGATAAGCGCACATTGTCCCCGTGTCAGTTTGGCGGCTGTTGTTCCGAACTTTATTTGGGCGGTAGCTTGTGCGCCATAGATACCATTTCCCATTTCAATGGAGTTGAGATAAACCTCCATGATTCGTTCCTTCGACCAGAATAATTCGATCAAAAAGGTGAAATATACTTCAAACCCTTTTCGTACCCATGAAGACTTAGGCCATAGGAACACATTTTTGGCTGTCTGCTGGCTGATGGTGCTTGCTCCCCGTTTTCGCTTACGTGTTTCGTTCTCTTTCATTGCTTTCCTGATCTCTACGAAATCGAACCCGTTGTGTTCCGCAAAACGGTTATCTTCGGAAGCTATCACCGCCATCGGGAGGTTAGGGGATATCTTATCAAAAGAAACCCACGTGTGTTTCCACGTGGGTTTATCTCCTGAGAAAATCTGCTGAACACTTCGAATAACCATCAGCGGAGTGATATAAACCGGCATAAACCGATAGATAATGACCGTCAGTAAGGTTGATGCGAAGAAAAAAATCAGCAGGTTGCGTGTATAGCGCAGTAATTTTTTAATTAGCAGCTGCCTGTGCATCTCTGATCATCTGTTCGCTAGCGTACATATATACTTCTACACGGCGGTTCTGTTCGCGGCCGGCTGCTGTATCGTTGCTTGCAACGGGATCGCTTTCACCCATACCTTGCACACCTTTGATCTGGTTGCTGGACACACCGCAACTCAACAGATAGCTTGCCACACTCTGTGCACGTTCCTGTGACAAGTTCAGGTTTTTCTGGCGACTTTGTTCTGCCGTACTGTTTCTCCATCCTTGATTGTCGGTATATCCATAGATAGATACGTCCATATCACGGTTCTGGTTAAGTACATTATTTGCGAATTTGCTTAATGCGGATTTAGCGGCAGGACTCAAACTTGCGTTACCTGTTGTGAAAAGGATACCCGAGTCGAATGTTACTTTTACGGCTTTCAGACCGTTGTTATCCGTAATCTGTTCCACTTGCGCACCTTCTATTTGTTTTGCTTCGGCTGCAGCTTTATCCATTTTCTTTCCGATGAGAGCACCTGTACCTGCGCCTACTGCCGTACCGATGGCAGCGCCGATAGCCGCACCTTTACCTTTACCGATAACGCCTCCCAGGATAGCACCCAAAGCAGCGCCCGAACCTCCACCTATAGCCGCACCTTTACCGGTGTTATTCATACTCGCACAGCCACTGAATATCATGGCAACACTCATAAAGAGAACCATAAACTTCATCTTGTTCATAATGTTGATGTTTTTAATTAGTAAAAAAATAATTTCATACGAATCATATCGTATGATGAATAACACCGCAAAGATATATATTATTTAGCAAAGGTGTACTTTTTAAGTTAAAATAACGAGTGGAATTCCGACCGTCTGTTAACGAAGGAGAATTATGAGTTATTCTTTTGTTACAGAAGGGATACTCAGACATTTCTTTTTAATAATCACAAACCAGCTTAAAAGTACCAATCCTTTGGCAACGGTAGTGACGCAGACAGCCCACCAGATACCTTCCACTCCCATGTCCATTTGCACGAACACGATAGCAAGCGGAATGCGCATATAGTTGCAGGCAATGCTGATAATGGCAGGAGGTATCGTCCGGCCGATACCGTAGAATACTCCTTGCATGGTGATTTCGAGCATCATGAAGAGCTGTGAATATCCGTCGATGCGAAGGAAAACACCTCCGGCTTCATAAGCAGCCTGTTCGGGGACGAAAATAGAAAACACCTCATTTCCGAAGAAAACAAATAATAATGTGCAGAATGTTCCGAAGATACCAGTCATCCATAGTGTAGTATGCCAGGCCTTGAGTACCCGTTCGATCCGTCCTGCTGCATAGTTTTGGGCGATAAAAGCACTTAGCGCGGTAGAGAATCCCTGTGAGGTATTCCAGGTGATAGCTTCGATTTGTCCTCCGGTCGTAAAAGTCATCAATCCGATGTGCCCTCCTTGTTCGGAAGCGGTGCGGCAAAGGAACATATTGACAAAGGCGAAAAGAGTATTTAATGTTGCTACGGGTAATCCTAGTTTTAAGATTCTCCGTGTGTATTGTTTCTTCAGTCGTGTGAAAAAAGAGAACCCTCCGAGCAATGCATCTCTATAACGCAACTGATAAACGAAAATAAGAAAAACGCTTGCTTCTGCAATCCAGGTAGCGTAGGCTGCGCCGTTAGTACCCAGCCCAAGACCAAATATCAGCAAAGGATCGAGAATGATATTCAATACCAATCCGGTGCCACTGATGAAAAAAGGAATCTTGCTACGTCCGGCTGCATTATAGATTCCGGTGAAAGCTGCCGACAGAAAGACGAAAGGCAGTCCGGTAGAGACAATCCGTAAATATTGGATAGCATTGGCGGTAATATGCTCTTCGAGTTCGTAGATGCGTATGATAGGATCGGCAAAAACAAAAAGCAATCCACCCCAACAAAGAGAAATGATAAGTGCGATTGTGATGTTATGGGATGCAAAGTTCCGGGCGGCCTCCTGGTTCTGTGCACCGATAGATTGACCGACGCTGACTTCCGAGCCTACCTTATTCAATAAAGATATGGACCCCGACATCCATGTCAGAATTCCGACAGAGCCGATGGCAGCTACAGCTTCACTTCCCAGTCGTCCTACCCATGCCATATCCGTGAGGCTATACGCCATCTGTATAAATGACGTTGCCATGATAGGCATTGCCAGATTGAACAGTTGGCGGTTTATAGGCCCTTGCGTCAGATTCTTTATTCCTTGCATATCTTTTTATAATCAAAATGAGGTGCAAAGATACGGAAAATTACTATCTTCGCACATCTAATTATTCATTAATCAAAGTACATAGATACTATGAAACAGAAATTCTCTACTCTTTTTTTCCTGTTGCTTTTCCTGTTTTCAGGTCTGCAGGTGGTAGCCCAGAAGGCTCCCGACCCTTTTGATGTTGAACAACCTTCACTTCGTGTATTCCTACCGGCACCGGAATTAGCTACGGGGCGGGCGGTGGTAGCCTGTCCCGGAGGGGGATATTCCCATCTGGCAGTTGACCACGAAGGTTACGATTGGGCTCCATACTTCAACAAACAAGGCATTGCTCTTATTGTGCTGAAATATCGAATGCCGAAAGGCGATCGCACAATTCCTATTTCGGATGCCGAAGCTGCAATGAAGATTGTGCGTGACAGTGCTGATGTATGGAATCTGAATCCCAATGACATCGGTATTATGGGATCTTCTGCCGGTGGTCATTTGGCGTCGACGATTGCTACCCATGCCAGACCCGAACTTCGCCCTAACTTCCAGATCCTGTTCTATCCGGTGATTACGATGAATAAATCGTATACCCACATGGGCTCTCGCAATAATCTGTTAGGGAAAGACGCTTCTGCCGAGCTGGAGAAAGAATATTCCAATGAAAAACAGGTGACAAAAGAGACACCGCGTGCCTTCATCGTATATAGTGATGATGATAATGCCGTTCCTCCTGCCAATGGCGTTAACTACTATCTGGCATTGAATAAGAATAAAGTTCCTGCAGTTCTTCATATTTATCCTTCCGGCGGGCATGGATGGGGAATCCGCGAAGGTTTCCTTTATAAAAATGAAATGCTGGATGAACTGACAGCTTGGTTGCGCAGCTTCAAGGCTCCCCGTAAAGATGCGGTCCGTGTTGCTTGCATTGGCAACAGCATTACTTATGGAGCCCGGATTAAGAATCGTAATCGTGACAGCTATCCTTCCGTGTTGGGACGTATGCTGGGTGACGGTTATTGGGTTAAGAACTTCGGAGTCAGTGCCCGTACCTTATTAAATAAAGGAGATCATCCATATATGAAAGAGAAAGCCTATCAGGATGCGTTGGCTTTCAATCCCAATATTGTAGTGATCAAACTTGGAACAAACGATAGCAAATCATTCAATTGGAAGTATAAGGCGGATTTCACAAAAGATTTGCAAACAATGGTAGACGCATTCAAAGCTCTGCCTGCCCAACCGAAGATTTATCTCTGCTATCCTTCCAAATCCTATCGGACTGGAGACAATATCAATGATGATATAATTTCCAAAGAAATTATTCCGATGATAAAGAAAGTTGCCAAGAAAAATCATTTGCCGGTTATTGACCTTCACTCGGCAATGGATGGAATGCCCGAACTTTTCCCGGATAAAGTTCATCCGAATGAAGAAGGAGCAAAGGTAATGGCAAAAGCAGTTTATCAAGCTCTGAAAGAATGAGATAAAGGAAGCAATGCCTCCTTATATACACCCGATTGAACTTACTTCAGAAGAAGAGTTGTTCAGTCGGGTGTTTTTTATGTATTAGTAATAAACCTCTTATAATGTGTTAAAAAATATCTTTTAGAAAGTTATAAATTGCCTGTAATATTTAATTTCGTATCTTTGACTGTCCTTAGAAGGATTAATTAGCGTAGCGTTATGAATAAACAGAAAGATTCTATATTTTTTTCAAAATTGATGAATGCCGCCAATATGGGTTGGTGGAAGGCTGATCTGACAACATCAAATTACGAGTGTTCAGAGTATGTTTCAGAATTGTTAGGTTTGGACGATTCGGGTATTATTAGTTTTGAAGATTTTAATAAACGCATATTGAAGGAGGAACAACGCCCTACAACAGTTCATTCTTTCAGTGAGCGGCAGACGTCTGAAGTCGTGTATTTACTTGATACGGTAAAAGGAGCTGTTTGGGTGAGGAGTAAGGTTTGTTTTCAGGAAACGGACAAAGAAGGGCATACAAATGTCTATGGGATAGCCGAATTGCAGGAAGCCCCTAATATGACATCAGCTTACCAGGCTTTGCAGCACAGCGAACGCATCTTGCATAATATTTATAAGCATCTGCCGGTCGGTATTGAATTATACAATAAGGATGGGGTATTGATAGATTTGAATGATAAAGAGCTGGAGATGTTCCATCTCGACAAAAAGGAGGATCTTTTGGGACTCAACATATTCAAGAATCCTATGTTCCCGGAAGAAATGAAAGAGCGTTTGAGAAGGAATGAGGATGCGGACTTTACATTTCGTTATGACTTCTCTAAGATCGGTTCATATTATAAGAATTCCAAAAAGGAAGGTACGATCGACCTGGTAACTAAGGTAACGACGCTGTATGATGATGAGGGTAATCCGATTAATTACCTGTTGATCAATGCTGATAAGACAGAAACGACCATTGCCTATAATAAGATTCAGGAGTTTGAGGAGTTTTTTGAGCTGGTAGGAGATTATGCAAAAGTAGGATATGCCCATCTTAATCTTCTGACCGGAGAAGGTTATGCCCAAAAGAGTTGGTATAGGAACATCGGTGAAGCGGATGGAACACCATTGTCCGACATCTTTGGGATTTACAGGCATCTCCATCCGGACGACCGCAATTGCATGGCTCAATTCTTTGAAGATGCACGAAAAGGGTTAACGGCTAAATTAAGTAAGGAAGTGCGTGTCCTTAGAGATAACGGTGAATATACATGGACACACGTCAACCTGTTAGTTCGGAAATATACTCCGCAAGATAAAATTATTGAATTGATCAGTATAAATTACGATATAACGGAGTTGAAAAAGACAGAGGAAATGCTTGTCAAAGCGCGTGATAAAGCCGAAGCGTCCGACCGTCTTAAATCAGCTTTTCTGGCTAATATGAGCCATGAGATTCGTACACCGTTGAATGCGATTGTCGGATTCTCGGCCCTATTGGCAACTACGGAGAATATGGCCGAAAAAGAACTCTGCAACTCTCTCATTAGCCATAATAACGAACTCCTGTTGAATCTGATAAACGATGTTCTTGATTTGTCCAAGTTAGAATCCGGTCATCTGGAACTGCATCCGAATTGGTTTAATCTGGCTGAACTTCTGGATGAAAGTGTTGCGGAGTATACCCGTCAGCTACCTGCGGGAGTTGAACTTCAGACTCATTATCCCGAGCAGGGCTTTCTGGTAGAATTGGATAGGCTGCGAATCAAGCAGATCTTGAACAATTTTCTTTCCAATGCCCTAAAGAATACAACCAGTGGGTATGTGGAAGTTTTTTATGAGATAGATTCGTCGTATGTACGGATTGGTGTTCGAGATACCGGTCGCGGTATTCCTCAAAATATGTTGGAAAAGATATTTGAAAGATTTGAAAAAGTCGATTCTTTCACTCAAGGAGCCGGGTTAGGCCTGTCTATCTGCAAATCTATTGTAGATAAGATGAACGGACGGATATGGGCTGATTCCCAGTTGGGGATAGGTACAACTTTTATGATTGAGTTACCTTGCCTTGTCACTCCAATTGACGCATAAAAAAATCCCTTGATAAATCTCTGATTATCAAGGGATTTTTACTTTTCAGTGATCCAGCTGGGGCTCGAACCCAGGACCCCAACATTAAAAGTGTTGTGCTCTACCTGCTGAGCTACTGAATCAATCCTTATCTGCTTTCTTTCGAATGCGGGTGCAAAGGTAGAACATTTTTTTATAACTCCAAAAGATTTCAAACATTTTTCTTATCTTTGTGCCATTATCAACAATATACATTATTAATATATGGCTGCTGACGATAAAAAAATTATCTTCTCGATGGTTGGAGTAAGCAAAGCTTTCCAACCCAATAAGAATGTGTTGAAGGACATCTACCTGTCATTCTTCTATGGAGCTAAGATCGGTATAATCGGTCTGAACGGTTCCGGTAAATCTACCTTGTTGAAGATTATTGCAGGTTTGGAGAAATCCTATCAGGGAGAAGTTGTATTCTCGCCGGGATATTCTGTGGGTTATCTGGCACAGGAACCCTATCTGGACAACACAAAAACGGTAAAGGAAGTAGTAATGGAAGGCGTTCAACCCATTGTGGACGCACTTACGGAATACGAAGAAATCAACCAGAAATTCGCTCTGCCTGAATACTATGAGGATCAGGATAAGATGGATGCTCTTTTCACCCGTCAAGGAGAGTTGCAGGATATCATTGATGCGACAGACGCATGGAATCTGGATAGCAAACTGGAGCGCGCGATGGACGCTCTCCGCTGTCCGCCCGAAGATCAGCCGGTGGCAAATCTCTCCGGAGGAGAGCGCCGTCGTGTTGCCCTCTGCCGCTTGTTGTTGCAAAAACCTGATATTCTGTTGCTTGACGAGCCTACCAACCACTTGGACGCAGAGTCTATCGACTGGTTGGAACAACATCTCCAGCAGTATGAGGGAACAGTTATTGCAGTGACGCACGACCGTTACTTCCTCGACCATGTTGCCGGATGGATTCTCGAACTGGATCGTGGTGAAGGCATTCCTTGGAAAGGTAACTACTCTTCCTGGTTGGAACAAAAGACCAAACGTATGGAAATGGAGGAGAAGACAGCCAGCAAACGCCGTAAGACCTTGGAGCGTGAGTTGGAGTGGGTGCGTATGGCTCCTAAAGCCCGTCAGGCAAAGGGTAAGGCACGTCTTAACTCTTACGACAAACTCTTGAATGAGGATGTGAAAGAGAAGGAAGAAAAACTTGAAATCTTCATTCCTAACGGTCCTCGTTTGGGCAACAAAGTCATTGAAGCCAAGCACGTGGCTAAGGCATACGGAGACAAACTGTTGTTTGACGATTTGAACTTTATGCTGCCTCCTAATGGTATTGTCGGTGTGATTGGTCCTAACGGTGCAGGAAAAACAACGCTGTTCCGCCTGATCATGGGGCTGGAATCGGTAGACAAAGGCGAATTTGAGGTAGGAGAGACTGTAAAGGTGGCGTACGTCGACCAGCAACATAAGGATATTGATCCGAATAAGAGTGTCTATCAGGTTATTTCGGGTGGCAATGAATTGCTTCGTATGGGTGGACGTGATGTGAATGCGCGTGCATATCTTTCACGTTTCAATTTCTCCGGAGCCGATCAGGAAAAACTTTGCGGAGTGTTGTCCGGTGGTGAAAGGAACCGTCTGCACTTGGCGATGGCGCTGAAGGAAGAAGGGAACGTGCTGTTGCTCGACGAACCTACCAATGACATCGACGTGAATACATTGCGGGCATTAGAAGAGGGATTGGAGGATTTCGCCGGTTGTGCAGTTGTTATTTCCCACGACCGTTGGTTCCTCGACCGTATCTGTACGCACATCCTTGCTTTCGAAGGCGATTCCAATGTATTCTACTTTGAGGGTTCTTATTCCGAATACGAGGAAAATAAATTGAAACGTTTAGGCAATGAAGAACCCAAGCGTGTTCGTTACAGAAAGTTAATGACTGACTAGAGAAAGTAATAGACTGAAATAATTCTAATACTTTCAGTTTCAAAATAAAAGGCTCTACAAGCATTGTAGAGCCTTTATTGTTTTATAACGCAATAAAATGTTTATCTCTCTTAAAATTTTGTAGTATAATCGTAACGTAGTTCTAAATAATATTAATTATATTTGCCACAGTTTTAAGATCAAACAATTAGTATTAACTAATCAATTACATTATGCAAAAGAGAATGCGATCTTTTTTAGTAGTAGCGATGCTGTTAATTACAGTCACGATGAGTGCGCAGATTACTACCGCCACTATGAGTGGTAAGGTTACTACGCAAGATGAGCCGATAATCGGGGCAACAATCATTGCGGTCCATGAACCATCAGGTACTCGCTATGGCACTGTGACTAACGTTAGTGGTCAGTTTAATCTGCAAGGTATGCGTACTGGCGGACCTTACAAAGTGGAAATTTCTTATGTTGGTTATCAAACGGCAATTTACAAAGGAATTAACTTATTGTTAGGAGAAAACTATGTTTTAAATGTTTCATTGAAGGAGAGTTCTGAGCTGTTGGATGAAGTAGTAGTGACTGCTTCAAAAGAGAGTAATATGAAGTCTGACAGAGCAGGCGCTATTATGAATGCCAATCGTGATATGATTAGTAGTACTCCGACAATATCCCGCAGTATTAGCGATATTATGCGTCTTTCTCCGCAAGGAGCTGATGTCGGTAACGGTTTTGCTGTCGGTGGCGGTAATTATCGTCAGTCATTTGTGACAGTTGATGGTGCTGCTTTCAATAATACATTTGGTTTGGGAGGTAATCTTCCTGCTAATGGTTCTCCAATTTCTTTGGATGCTTTGGAGCAAGTTACGGTAGCTGTTACTCCGTATGACGTTCGTCAGAGTGGCTTCACAGGAGGAGCGATTAATGCAGTAACCCGTTCGGGTGATAATCAATTTCGTGGAACAGTTTATGGATATTTTAATAATGAGAACCTAAAAGGAGGTAAAGTTGATGACTATAAATTAACTCGTTCTAAATCACAATATTATACTTATGGAGCCAGTTTTGGTGGTCCGATAATTAAAGATAAATTGTTCTTCTTTGTAAATGGCGAATATGAAGACAATGTAACTGCTGGTTCGAGCTATCAACCACGTACTTCTTTGAGTCAAGAATATACGGGAAACGTACATCGTCCTGTTGAGAACACGATAGTAGATGGAGCTGATACATGGATCGGTTTGAATGATATAAGACAATATCTAAAGGAGAAATACAATTATGATCCGGGACGCTATAATAATTATTCGGTGAATACTCCGGCATATCGTATTATGGCGCGTTTAGATTGGAATGCAAACTTAAATAATAAATTGAGTTTCCGTTTTACAAAAACACATACGAAAGACTCGAATTTCCCATCAAGCTCTACTAATCCTTTGAATGTGGATAATATATATCCAGGTGATGCCGGATTAGGTATTCCAAAAGGAAAAGATTCCGGTCGTAATAGTAAATATTCTATGAGTTTTGAGAATTCAAACTATTACCAGGTACGTGATTTTACATCTGTAGCGGGTGAGTGGAACTCTCGTTTTGCTGATGGAGCAATGAATAATATGTTGCGTTTTGCATATTCTTACCAGAATGAACCACGTGATTTTGATGGAGCTGCATTCCCAACTGTTGATATTTTGAAAGACGGTGCTTCATACGCAAGTTTTGGAATGGATGTATTTACACAAGGAAATTTACGTAAAACCGCAGTATATACTGTAACTGACGAATTTAATTGGAATGTTGGCATAAATAAATTTATGGCAGGTTTCCAATATGAGCATACTAAAGCTACTAACGGTTACATGCAAGCTGGTGGAGGTTACTATGTTTATAGTTCATGGGATGATTTTGTAAATGGTAAGAAACCTGCTGCTTTTGGTATTACTCACTCTAATGCGGCGGACTTGTCTCAGTTTTATGCAGAAATGAAATTTCAGCAGTTCTCTTTATATTTGCAGGATGAAGTGGCATTGTCTGAGAATTTTAAGGTTACAGGAGGATTACGTTTTGAATTGCCGGTTTATCCCTCATTAAAGAATAACTATAATGAAGACTTTGCAAAATTAGATTTTGGAGGTACACATTATTCTACTGATCAGTTACCTGATGCAAAACTTTCTGTATCACCTCGTATTGGTTTTAATTGGGACTTGACAGGTGAGCGTAAATATGTGCTTCGCGGTGGTACAGGTCTGTTTGTCGGACGTTTGCCGTTTGTATGGCTTGTATCTGCTGTTGGGAATTCTAATGTCGGACAAACGCAATATTTTTATAATAAAGCGGATGCTAATACGAAGCAACCTGATTTCCATACAAACGTAGATGATATATTGAAAGATCTTTATAATGGAAACTTTACTCCGAATAAAGTTGTCGCTCCACAATCCCCAACTATTATTGATACCAATTTAAAGATGCCGTCTACCTGGAAAACATCTTTGGCATTTGATATGAAGTTGCCTGGTGATATTGATTTTACAGTTGAGGGTATTTACAGTCGTGATTACAATCCGGTTGTTGTTTCCAATACTGGCTATAAACCATCAGAATCAACGGTAACTCTTGCTCCTGGTGATGTACGTAATACATATACAATGTATAGTGACGCAACTTGGACAAATAAATATCAAAATGTATATTTGTTGGAGAATTGGAAAAAGGGTGCATACTATTATTCCATATCTGCACAATTACGTAAGAACTTTGATTTTGGTCTTGATGTTTCATTTGCATATACTCATTCAAAAGCACGTTCGTATAGTGATGGCATTGGCGACCAGGTAACTTCCGCCTATAAAACGAATACTTATTCAGTTAATGGTATTAACGAACATGAGTTGGGATATGGCACTTATGTAGCTCCGGATCGAGTATTGGCAACAATCGGCTATCGCAAGGAATATGGAAAGCATTTTGCAACAAGTGTATCATTATTATATGAAGGTATGCAAATGGGATTTGCCGGTAGCTATTCATACAGCCGTTATTCATATACATTTGGTGGAAATGTAGTGGGTGATTATGGAGCAAACAACCTGTTGTATGTTCCTGCAACTCGTGAAGAACTAGACTCTTGGAATTTTGTTGATTCAAAGGATAAATCGGGTAATGTGACTTATGCAGCTAAAGACCAGAAAGACGATTTTTGGAATTATATCAATCAAGATAGCTATTTGAAGAGTCGTAAAGGTAAATATACCGAGAGAGGTGGAGCTAAAATGCCATGGCACCATCAAGTGGATTTTAAATTGAATCAAGACTTCTTCTTGAATATAAATGGAAAGAAGAATGTTATACAGGTGGGTGTAGATATCAAGAATCTTCCTAACCTGCTTAATAATAGCTGGGGCGTATATAAACAAGTAAATAATACATCTTTGCTTAATTACAAGAATGGCGAATTTACGATGAATAAGAATGGAAATAATGTATTGACTGATACATATCGGACTTATCAAAGTTTGAGATCTACTTATTCAGTACAATTTAGCGTGCGTTATATCTTTAACTAACAGAAGAATTTCTATATAAAAAGTAAGCCGGACAATTTTACAGTTGTTCGGCTTTCTTTTTTTATAGCTTCATCCTCATCACCACCGGATTATGATCGCTATAACTCCAGTCCGGTGAAAAGTAATCCGTACTTTTCAGTTCCGGAGAGTGTAGGATATAGTCAATTCTTAGTAAATGCTTGAAAAATTTGAAAGTATACATATAGCCATGTCCGCTTGTCAGGAAGCCATCTTGCAGTTTGTTACCTTTCTTGTTACCTGTCTTATCACCTTTCCTGTTACCTTTTATGGTGTGATAGACATAAGAAGACGGTAGAGAGTTGAAGTCGCCGCAAACGAGGGTAGGATGGGGGGAGTCGGCTATCAGTTGTTTGAGGACATCAGCTTGCCCGGCACGTTTCCGGAAGTTCTCGTGCAGACCGTCTATCAGAGTCAGAGCGGCACGTTCCGCTTTTCGGGTATCCTCCTTGTAAAGCTCTTTTTCCAGTTTTCTTTTGTTACGGGTCACTTCCGTTGTTTGCAGATGATTATTAAACAGGCGGATCGTGTGACCGGGTATTTCGATGTCACACCACAGACTGCAATTCTTAGAGTCAGGATAGGTGATAAGACTCTGTTCCCTGATAGGATAACGGCTGAAAACAGCCAGTTGCAAAAGCTCCTTTCCTTCGGGAGCGGAAGGAATATACTGATACGGCCAGTTAGAAAAAGCGGCACATACACTGTCAATGTTAAATGAGGAATTGATACCGACCTCCTGCAAGCAGAGGATATCCGCTTGCAGATTCTGCATTTGAGTGGCGATACCTTTGCAGGAATACCCCATATGTTCGTGGTTGAAAGCATCCACATTGTAAGTCGCTACGGTCAATATTCCGGGTGTATAGGTTCCCAGCTTGGCTATCGGCTCCGAAGCCGGGCTGAAAAGAGGAAACTGAAGGACGCAACTTATATACCCCCAATTACCGAATAAAGCAATGAGAGAAAGGAAAACCCAACACCGCCAGCGGATCGTCCAATAAATGGCAAAAGCCAGATTAGCCAATAAAAGTACAGGCAACCCTAGACCGATAAAAGGGATAAGTTTGAAACTTTCCGGTGTGGCACTTCCGGCGAAAGCACCCACTAGGGTAACACCTGCCAAAACACCTGTCAGCAGGATAGAAAAATAGTAGAACAGTCTATAAAAGGCTTTCATAATAATCTTAGTAATCTTACTTTATTCTCACACAATATTCTGATTCAGGTATAGTCACTTCATCGTCAACCACTTATCGATTACCTCTTTCAGTTTCGACTGAGCTATCGGTTTCGCTATGAAGTCATTGCATCCCGCTTCCATCGCAGCTTTCACATCATGCTCATAGGCAAAAGCACTCTGAGCGATAATAGGGACCGTAGCAGACAGTTCGCGAATGATCTTAGTAGCCTCCAGTCCATCCAGATTCGGCATTTTGATATCCATCAGAATCAGATCCGGCTTCACCTCATCGTATAAGAGAACCGCTTCCATCCCATCGTTGGCACGGACGAGACGATACTTTTTACCAAGAATAGCATTCAGTAAATCATAGTTACTATCCGTATCTTCGGCAATCAGGATGCAGACCGTTCCTGTTCCAGTTCCAGTTCCCGTTTCAGTTCCCTTTCCCGTTCCTTCATTCGTAGAACCACCGTTTCCACTCTGCGGCACCTCCTCTTTGTAGAGCACTGTCTTCATCTCCGAATCGACTTCTTTGAGTGTTTCCTGTGTATTGTACGGCAAAGTAAACGTAAACGTTGTGCCCACACCCACTATTGAACTGACGGAAATCTGTCCGCCGAGCCGTTCCACGATAGACTTGCAGATAGACAATCCCAGTCCCGTTCCTTGAGCGTGCTTATTCAATTTGGCAAAACGCTCGAACACACGTCCCACCTTTTCCGGTTCGATCCCCGTACCCGTATCCGTTACATGAAATACGATCTGGCCATCCACCAACTCATAACCGTACTTGATACTGCCTTCCTTCGTAAACTTTACCGCATTCCCGATCAGGTTCGAAATCACCTGGAACACACGGTTCTTGTCCGTCTCTATCCGCAGGCTCTCGTCCGAAGGCTCATAGACAAGTTGCACACCCTCCGGCGTGCGGAATATATGCGCATCATGTATCTCCTGACACAAATTATGCAGACTCGTAAGTCCAAATGAAAACTCAATCGTTCCCGACTCAATCTTCGAAAGATCGAGAATCTCGTTAATCAGTTGCAACAGACGCTCGTTGTTGGCTTCCACAATCTGATAATACGTTTTCCGTTCTTCCGCGTCATCACTTTCGGCTATCAGATGCGAGAAACCGACAATCGCGTTCAGCGGTGTACGGATCTCATGGCTCATATTGGCGAGGAAAGCTGATTTCAGATTGTCGGACATCTCCGCTTTCTCCTTCGACGACTGGAGTTCCCGCTTGATCATCTCCAGCTCCGTGATATCCCACTCAATGCTGACGATGATAGGAGAGGACAACTCGTCACCATCCACCTTAATCTTCCGTTTGTCAAGAATAATCAGATTTCCGTTCCTGTCCTTTCCCTCAGCGACCCAATGCAGTCCTTTTCCGGTAGCAGCCACCTCAATATCCTCCTGCCTCTTCTTTTCCGCTACAATCGGCGGATAGAAGTCATAGTCATTCTTGCCCACCGGATTATCACTGAAATGATCGCGGTTGTACGATTCGCGGTTTCGATACACATATCTGAAATCATTGTTAATCTCTTTCACCACGATCCCTGCGGGAAGATTATTGATTGTCGTATCCATAATCCGGTTGAGTCGTTTGATCTGCGCCTCATACCTCATTCTTTCCGAGATGTCATGAGCGAACGACCAGAAACTCTCCTCGCCGGAATCACTGATAACGTTGTACATCGTACATTCGTAAGCCAGAATATCCTTATGAATTTTAGAAGGACGATGTGCGATAAATGTATTGCTACCGTTCTGCACCGCATTCCTGCACCGTTCCTGCCAAGACTCTTCGGTCGGCATATCTGCGGCGACATCATAGATTTTCAACCGGCTGATATCCATATTATCCGCCAGACCGTGATTATGCAGAAAACGTCGGTTGGCAAAAATCACCGTACCGTCGGGTTTGGCGGCAAAGATACTCTCTTTCGCATTATTAATGGCATGAGTCAGCGTATTGATGTCATTCCTCCGGTGCTGGAGAGCGGTGATATTCTGAATATACCCTTCTATATTGCAACTTCCGTCAGGCAATTCCTCCCGCAGATAAGTCTGGATACGCACATAAAAAATATTCCCGTCCAGCCGAATCCGGTAACTGATACTTTCCTGATTGAATTCCGACACATTCTTTCCGCACCAGTCCTCGAAAGCCGGACGGTCTTCCTCCATTATCACTTGTTTGTACTCGTCGAAAGAGATTTGTTGCACACCTTCCTTGCACAATACCCCCGTATATCCCGTATAATAAAACACGTTTTCTGCTGTATTATACGTCCAATGTCCGATCTGCGCCACCTTCTGAATCTCGCGCAACGTACGGTTTGCCTGCTCCAACTGGCGTTTCACGTTACTTCTTTGTGTGATATCCCGATATTGGCAAAGCACCATGTCGTCATACGGATACATGAGACACTTGAAATAGAATGTCTCATCCTTCAGCTCCAGCTTGAAGTTTTTGCTGACACTCCGCTGTTCCCCGATCACCGTCTCGAACACCGGCATAACCTTATCCCGTGTACGTTCCGGCAAAAGTTCGAAAATATTCTTCCCTAAAAGAACTTCTTCCTGCAGAAACCATAAATCGCAATGAGAATCGATATCCACACAGATACCATTCCTGTCTATCAGCAACATAGTGTCTGCCGTCAGTTCCAGAATTCTTTGTGCATTGTTTGCATTGTGTAATGTTCTGTCCATGTATGATTTTTTTATAAGATAACAAAAGATTCCGCAATTTGTTTTTACTTCTCCGCCCGTTTCGCTTTTTCCCACGCTCCGTTTCCTTTTTTCTTCTTCAGGTAACGGATCCCTTTCAACACATTGATATTCATAAAAAGAAAATAATAAGGGATGAAGAGGATCTTGTTCTTAATCTGTTTGGTAGACAGATAATAGCCCCAATATCCCAACCCGTAGAAGAGGAGCTGCATCCCGAGCAGCACCCCGTAGAATACCGTCGAACCGCCCGACAGCAGAATCGCCACGTTCAGCGGCAGGAGTGCGAACAGCAGGAACGGAGTGACCGACCACCTCAACACCCGGTGCGACGTATATTGAAAGCTGAGTACTCCGTAGCGGAACGGGTTCAGCAACGGGCGCAGCCGCCAGATAGACTGCAATCCTCCCGCAGCGATGCGCACCTTTCTTTTTTCCTCCTCCCTCATATCCGCCGAACCGCTTTCGATGGCGTAGGCATTGGTGCAGTAAGCAATCGTGTATCCCTTCATCGTGATTCGCAGCGATAGGATAAAGTCGTCGAGCAACGTATCCGGTTCCATCGCCTCGAACAGTTCGCGGCGTACGGCAAACAGTTCACCCGCAGCCCCCACCGCCGAATATAGCCGTGCGTCCAACGCTTTCAGCGTCGACTCATACTTCCAGTAAATCCCTTCGCCACCGGCGGCAGCCCCGTCCTTCGTCTGCACGGCAATCCGTTTCTCTCCCGCCACGCATCCCACTTTCGGATTCTGAAAAGCGAGTACAATCTCCCGTATCGCTTCCCGGTTCACCATCGTATTGGCGTCCGTGAAGACAACGAGCGGAGTGTCTACAAGCGTCATTCCGCGCGTCATTGCAGCTGTCTTACCTTGTCGGAGCGGTTGGAAATGCACCGTCGCCTTTCCCTGCCAGCGTGTCTGCAAGCGTTCGTTCGTTCCGTCATCGCTGCCGTCCGTCACCCAGACAATGTGCAGCTTATCCGCAGGATAGTCCAGCTCAAGACAGTTCTCCATCTTCTCGTCCACCACCTCTTCCTCGTTGAAAGCCGTGATAAACAGCGTCACCTCCGGCAGTTCCCCGTCCGTTGCCGGGAGCGAGCGTTTCACCGGTTTCACGAAAAACTCTTTCAGCTTGACAAGGATGTAAAGCAGGATTCCGTAGCCCAGATACGTGTAGAACACAACGAACAGGGCAAACCAGAAAAGAATTTCGAGACAAAGAGTAAGAGTATCGTTCATGATTATGTACAATTATTGATTATCTGATTCTATTTAATAATTCATCTTTTTTCTCTGATTGCTTCAACAGATTGACAAAATAGAGCGCATCAGCTCTATAAGTTTTTACATTTGGATGTTTCTCATGTCGCTTTACAAAGTTTTCGGCATGTTCCGCCAAATATTTCCGGCAATCGATATTCAGCATGACACAATCTTTTTCTTTACAGTCGGCATACGAAAACCCCGATATGTTTTCATCCGTATCGATGGAAAGAATATCGTCAGTCTGTAAGTTTTGCAGATTGACAGTAATAGCAGGATAATAACAACTCATTCCTTCGGGCAGCGTTACGGTCAGTTCGAGAGTGTAGTCATCTGTCCGGCGTGTTTCAACTGTTCCGTGTGTCCGGTAATAAGTATATTCGTAATACTCTTCCTGGCTGGGCATCCACATATTATCCTGTCCGTCTTTGCCATACTCGTCGTTGAGCCATACGAAAAAGTCCACCCATTCTCCATCTGTACCGTGTACCCCTACATTGATAGCCATCCGTTCCTTTTCCGGTTTTGAGAGCTCGTTCAAAATGGCTTCTTTTATTCTTTCCGGATCATTTCTGGGGTCGGAGACAGTAGGTGAAGGAGCATAGAAAGAACGTTGGACCGGTATCTTATATAATTCCGTGTCTTGGTATGGATACAATGTGCTTCCTCCCGATTCTGTGGTCATAGTCAGTACAGACGGGTATCGTGTTCCAGCCTTTATATATGTATCGTTTCCATCGGGTCTTGCCAGCATTTTGCAGTCTCTGCCCAATTTGTCGACAATGATACTGTGAGCTATATCAAGGTGTGTTAAAACCTCTTCTTCGTTATAGGGGTCGTCTACTTTGAGATCATGAAAAGCGATTCCGACGCCATAATTAAGCATTTCTTTCACATTCCCCCAAAATAATCCTGATTTCATAAAGAAGCGGTGGTAATTTTCTGTATATCCTTTACCCACCTTTGTCGTTTCATTCATGTATTCCCATTCGGGAGAGAGGGTAGTAGTAAAAGAAAAGCGGACTTCATTTCCGGCTCCGTCCGTGCATCCCAGTGTCTTGTTCAGGTAATAGGAATCAGGCGGGAAGTCATCAGCTTGTATATGAGCCAGATCATAAAAATACAGATTTGACAAAGGATATCCATTGATTGCTGCCCACGTACAGCAGAAAGCCACTTGCTTACAGTCATCCTGTGTCAGCATAAACAACCATGATTTATTGTATTTCAGTGGAGGTATCTCTGTTTTTAGCCGACTTATGTCCTCAGGCAATGGCGTACGGGTTCGTATAGTAAGTGTTGTTTCAATAGATTTCACTTCTTTATCGAACGGGTAGAAAAAGTCCGTTTCGCAGACTACGGCTTTTTCTTTTACATCACTATTTCCATTATCTTCATCCTTGTCACCTTCGTATAGATTGAGCTGCTTGATACATGAAGTGTTGATTAAAAAGAATAACACTATGTATGCCAGTACTCTCCCTTTGTGATAAAGAGCTTTTAAGTTAAAATATAAGATAGACTGAACTTTCATTTAGCTTTTATTCTTTTAGTCGCATATACTCCTCCAAACTTATCGGAGAATGCTTATGGGTTTTATTTTTTACTTTATTTTTCACAATATAATATAAAGCGGTACCGATCTTTGTCAGCTCTTTCATCGCGCTTCTGCGCGGGTACATCTGTTCCACCATCTGCCTGCTCCACGGCTTAGTGAAAAAATCGGTATACTTTTCATCTGTCGGATTGATGATAAATTCGATATCATCTTTCCATTCGCATCGGTTCAACATCAGATTCCCTTCGGTAAACCACAATAGCTTATACGTCAGCGATTGGTAAGGCAGATAATTCAGAAACAGTTCCCCGTAGTTATTCCCGTAGTTTCCCGGCATTCTGGATTTCTCGAAAAGGATCAGTTTGTTGTCCAAATAAAGAACCACCCATTTGTGGGATTTCTTGGGAAAGAGAAATTCGCCCAGCAAGCTGGGAGTCTCCATATATCCCCTTTTCGCCACCCTGTATTGCTCGCGGATAAACTCTGCGGGGTTTTCCACGTGCTCAAGCACTTGATTGCAAATCACATAATCGAATGCCTTATCTTCAAACGGCAAATTCTCACCGTTCGCATTGACCAACTCCTGATGCGGGTACACCTTCACGTTTCCGCAACGATGGAAATTACTGTCCAAGTACTGCTCAACGATAACGTTGGCTCTGAAAGTCGGATTATGACCGGGACCTACTTCCAATACCTTGTCCTTCTTTCCGATCTTCAAATCATCTCTGTCATACGGAATACGGGTAATCATAATGCTATATATTATTTGTTTGGGTTATCCTCTTATATCTTTATTTCTTTCCTTGCATCTCTTTCCTTTATTTCTTTTTCACGAGATTGCTCTCCTCATCCTTATATTCCTTCTTCTTGGTGAACAATCCTCCGATTCCCTTTAGTCCATTGGCCACACGAACCTTGAAACTGTTGAACAGCGATCCGTCGGCTCCCACCGTGCCATACCCTGTGACGGCACGCGCGTGCCGTTTCCTCACAAAAGCGATTTTCCCGAACTGTTTCAGTTGCAGCGCCAGATACCCGTCCTCGCCCCGGATGATGTCCGTGCGGATGCCCGTTTTCCGTGCCAAATCCGTGCGGTAGGCGAACACCAGTCCCCGCACACTCAGCTCCGGACGCTTGAACGATTGCAGCCACAGATGCAAATCTCGGGTAGCCTCGTACAGCTTCAGTCCCCACCGGGAATGCTCCTCGTCCGGAATATAGCTCCATAGCGAACTTACCCCGACAACGCCCGGACGCTCCAGCGCATCCACCATCGTCTCCACATACTTGGGCGGGTACATCGTGTCCGAATCAATGTTGATGTGATACTTTCCCCGTGCGTGGTTCAGCCCGCAAAGGCGGGCGAAACCGCAACTATGCTGCGTCTCCGTATAATAAGGTACGCCGCACGCCTGAAAAATCTCCGCCGTGCGGTCCTTCGATTCATTATCCACCCCGATTATCTCTACGGGATACTTGCACTGCATCTCGCTCAGCGACCACAGACAAGCCAGCAGATGTTTTTCCTCGTTGTAGCCTATCAGCGAGACGGTAACCACCGGATTCTCGCTCTGAAGCCCGGCGATCTTCTGCCGCACTTCCTCCACCACCGCTTGAGGAGCTTCCGCAAACGGTCTCTCGTACACCTGCAAATATTTCTTATACCAAACTCCCATAACTCACTTCCTGATTTATTAAGCGTACTACTTATCTGTTCAAGAACACCGTTTATTTATTTATCGTACCGTTTATGTATTTATCGTACCGTCGAAACCACCTTTTTCCAAAGCCTCCTCGAACAACTCTTTCCATTGCTCCGCGATATGCTCGATCCTGAAACGTTCCACATCCACCCGTGCCTGCCGTCCCATCTTCCTGCGCAGGTCCTCATGCTCAATCAGATAACAGATCTTCTCCGCCAATCCCTCGATGTCACCGTTCTCCACCAACAACCCGTCGCGGCCGTCTGCGATAATATCTCTCGGTCCGCACGGGCACGTGAACGAAACGGGGGGCACCCCGCACGCCATAGCCTCGATGATGACCATTCCGAACCCCTCATAGCGCGAGGACAGGACAAAGATAGAACTCTCACAATACTTATCCACGATATTCTGCACCGTGTGTTTGAGCAGGCAACTCGAAGCCACCCCTTCCTCATCCACCTGCCGTTGGAGTTGCTCGCGCATACCGTCCCCGTAGATCGACAGCGTCCAGTCCGGATGTTTCCGGCTGACGATGCGCCAGGCGCTCACGAGGCGGTCGAATCCTTTCTGCGGCATATACCTTCCTACGGCAATCACCTGTTTTTGCGTGCCGTCCGACTGTTGGTCGGGGAGGAAAGGAAGCGGATTGTGAATCACCTTCACGTTGCCCAGTTCCGTCCATTGGGCTGCGTCCTCGTTGCTCAGCACGACGAAATAGCGCACTTTCCGCAGTTGCCGGATCAGTTGCCGCATCCAATACTGCTTCACCATCCGCTGCACGAATCCGGGAAGGCGGTTATCGTTGAACTCGCGGTAGTTGGACTTGTTGAAATGGATTTCTCCCAGCTTGACACTGCCGTCCTTCATCTCGCAGATGAAGTTGATCTCACGCCGCAGCAGAGACACCGTGATATCCGGACGGATTTCGCAAAGGCACTCGTTCAGCCGCTTCTTGTAAAGCCGCTGTTTCTTCGAATATCCTGAAATACGTTTCAGCAATGAATGCCCGTACATCTCGTCGTAATTGATACTGAGTTGATGAAGCGTGATAGACGGATGCAGCGGATAGTAAGGCTCTTTCCCTTTTCCGTCCGTCAGGATAATATGTATATCATAGCCGAAATGCTCTGCAAAGTAATTCGCTTTCAGAGTCAGTGCCCGTTCCATACCGCTGGGATAATAAAGCGAAGGAATGCAGTAGGCTATTCTTAATTGTTTATTCATCAGTTGTTTTTTTAAGTCCGACCTCCTCAATCACCTTTTGCATCTGTGCTTTCCATGACAGCGGGCGGACCGACTCCCGGATCTCAACCGGTGGAATCTTCAACGACCGTTGAAACGCAATCAGCTTCGGGACGTCCACCGCCGACTCGTCCGCAGGCACCTTCCACACATACGGCATAGCGTCAAAATCCGCATCCGTCTCCGAGTAAGTGAAGGCGAACCCGCGTGCCGCGTACTCCCGGTTTTTCAGCGTCTTGATTTCCGTGATACCGCTCCGGTGGCGTCCCAGACTGCCGATGGCAAAGTCCGCGCGTTCAAACTGCTCATCGAGTTCCTCCCCGTGCAGAGGTCCGTGCAGAATCACGTACTCCTCCAAGTGATGGCCGCGTATCACGGGAAGAATCTCCTCCCGTTCCCGTTCGCCGGAGAGCGGGCCTACGATATGGAAATAAACCTTATACTCCGGATTCGTCCGGTAATACTCCGCGAGCCCCCGTACCAGGCGGTCGAACCCGTGCCAATAGTGCACCTCCGCCACACCGATCAGGTGCAGCTCGTGTGAAGTGTCGTTCTGCCCGTTCCGCAGCGGGATAGCGTCGAAATCGATCCCGTTGGAAATCCGGATCGTCCTGCCTCCGAAAATCGTCTCCGCGTTGGAGAAAGTCACGATGCCGTCCAGCAGCTTCGCCATCCGGTGGCGGAAACAGCGGTCCACAGCGAGCGAAGCCCTCATAGACCGTGAGATGTACTCCTGATCGTAAGGATATGTCGGTATCTCCACCGCCACTTTCGCCCCCGTCTTTTTCAGGCGTTCCACCAGCCGCAGCGTGAAAGGGTTGGCGTTGTGATAGGAACGGATGTACACAAAATCTATCTTCTCCCGCTGCGCGTACTTCACGATAGGCGAGTAGTAGACACGTTTCAGCAACTTCGCCATCGTCCCTTTGCCGAAATCGGCCATCACCTCGTCGTCGATCATCAGCCTCCGGTTGCCGAAAGGCGTGGTGTCGTAGTAACACAAGCGAACATCCGCGCCGCACTTCTTGAGGGCCTTCACTTGGTAATGTATCTTCTTACTGATTCCGTTTGCTTTATCGAAACCGTGAAATATCAGGAATAAGGCTTTCATGCGTGCTCTTCGTCTTGATGTATGTTGTCCATTTCGTTCATTTATTTTCCTTTTCCCGCCATGCTTCGTATTTTCCCAAAGAGGTCGTACTCACGCGTAGCTTGTATATATCCTCCAAAGATAGTAAAACTTACTATACTTTTTACAATTATTGTAAGAAAAATATTTATTCCTTCCGTCGCGTACTGTATCGGCAGGAGAATGGCCGCCATCAGCAGGCTCACTGCCAGCGGAGAAAGGAGCTGACGGACGAACGGCAGGACGCTTCGCCGGAAAGTCACCCGGTACATCTGCCAGTAGCATTGCACGAAGTTGACGGTGAACGTGACGACGATGCAGCTTGCCACTGCCGTCAGCGTGCCGAAATAGAAGATTCCGAGCAGCATACCCGCCACGTTGAGCGCGGACGAGAACAGTCCGCACACGAACAGACTCTTCGTGTCGCCCGCCGCCTGGAAGATGGAGCCGGAAGAAGACAGCATGATCTGAATCCCTACGGACAGTGACAGAATCCGGAAAACGGGTACGGACGGCAGCCATTGGTCGCCGAAGATGATCAGCGTCACTTCCTCCGCCGTGAAAAAGAGCAGCACGCTGAGGGGCAGTCCGATGAAGGCGAGAAAGCGCAGGATGCGTTCGTAGGAGGTGGCGAGCTTCCCTTTGTCGTCTTGAAAATCGCTGAATATCGGGTGCATCACGGGGGTGATCACTTGTGTGATGTTCTGCAGGGGAAGCATCATCAGACGGTAAGATTTTTCGTAGTATCCCAAGTCGGACATTCCCATGTATTTGCCGATCAGCAGCTTGTCAAGGTTACGGCTGAAATAGTTGATGACATTGAACAGGAACTGGTAGGCGGAATAGGAGAATATCTTGCGCAGCACCGTCAGCCCCAGCGTGAGGCGCAGGCGTTGCGGATAGCGTTGGTAGGAGATGGCGAATATCAGTATGCTGGATACGATCGGGTTGATAATCAGCGCATACAGTCCCGCTCCGCAGAGTGCTGCGGTGACGGCGGCGGCTCCTGCCGAAATCTGAATGACGAAGCTCCGCACGGCGATGAACTTGAACTCCTTGTTGCGGTAGAACAAAGCTCCCGGCACGATGGTGGCGGAAGCGAAAAACAGGTTGACGGACAGCAGCTGGCACAGTGTCCGCAGGATGTCGCTGTTGTAATAATCGGCTATCAGCCACGATGCGGCGAAGAAGAGGACGCTTATGCCTATACCGGTCCACACGGTGAACGAGAAAATATCCGACAATTCCTCCCGTGTCAGCGTCTTGTGCTGCACGATGGCGGGGGATACGCCCATGTCCGTGAACAGGTTGAAGAAGGCGATGATTACGGTGGCTATCGCCACAATGCCGAAGTCGTCCGGCGAGAGCAGGCGTGCCAGCACCCCCGCCACCACGAGCGAGATGACGACGCCGCTGTATTTGGCGAGCGCCGTGTAGAATACTCCGGAGAAGAGCTGACTTTTGAGATTACCTGCCATTTATCGCGTCTTTATAGACTTGAGCATACTCGCGTCCCGTTTTTTGGATGTTCATGTTGTCGATGGCGTAGTCGTAGTTTGCCTCCCCGTGTTCGTAAGCGGCATACCGTGCGCCGGTTTCGAGCGCGCGGACGATATCTTCCCGGTCGTCGGGGTCGAACGAGGGGTTTCCGGTGATGGCCAGCAGCTCGCCGTTATTCCCCGTATCGGGACCCACCACCACTTTGTGGTAGAGGAAGGCGAGGGGGATGTTGCCGGAATTCAGGATATCTTTGCGTGGAATCATTACCAGGTCCGAAGCTGCTATATAATAAGGTAGGTCGCAACTGTCCACCAGGTCGTCGTTGCCTCCGGCTCTCAGATGCAGCCAGCGGTTGAGCAGGGGCCTGACCACGTAGTAGCCGAAGCGCGAGAGCCATCTCTTGAGGAAGTTCTTGCCGTACCCGTTGCGTCTGGAGAAAGGGTAGAGACGGGGAGCGAGCAGCAGTTTACGCGGCCGTTTCCATGCACGGAATGCTCCGAGCACCATGCGTATCTCTTCCCGGTTGCGGAACTTGCCGAAGGCGGTGACGATGAACGCCTCCTGCGGCAGATTGAGGTATTGGCGTGCGCGCGCCGCGCTGATATCCTCCTGATAGGTATATTCATAGATATGGTGGAGGATGACGACATTCCGGCTTTGGGGGTATCTGGCGGCAAAGTCATCCGCGCTGAAATGTCCCATGTGTACCACGATGTCGCTTTGCGTCTCGATGATGTCGTAGGCGCGGCTGATGATGTCGTTCGCGTAGTGCGGACGCTCGTTGTGCCGCGTGTAGACGAAATGCGCCCCGCGCGAACGGAAGAAACGGATGCGCTCTTCGAGCCGGCGTATCACGTCGGGGTCGTCGCAGTTCCAGCCTACTACTTCTTCCGGCCATTGGAAGTGTATGATGTCATACGCCGTGTCTGATTCCCAAAATGCTTCTTTGGAACATCGTACGTCAATACCCGTCATGCGGATAGCGTCGCATAGAATAGGAGCGAACAGATTGTCCGTATCACTTATTTCTCTGAATACTATGAGCGCTTTTATTGCCTTGTCATTCGTCTCTTCACAATCGTTCATGTCCTTACTTTTGTATCCTTCTTGTGCCACAAAGGTAGTAAACTTATGATAACTTTACCTGTTTTTCCGATTTCTTTTTTCCCTTACCTCCTTTCTCCTTCTCTTTTCTCTTCTTTTCCTGTTCTTTTCTCTTCTTCTTCTTTTCATTTTCCTGTTCTTGACTTTTGCTTATCCGCAGGTGCATGGATTTGCTCAGTAACGCCTCTCTCGCCTTTGTCCTCCGTTCCAGTTCTTCCGCGTCGGGGTGCTGTTCGAGGAGGATTTCGCCGGGAAGGTAATCGTCCAGTTTGTCGGGATCTACGGTTTTGATGATGACGCACTGCCCGTTTTGAATCGCCTTGATCATTGTCTTTGAAAGATGCAGGACGTAGAACTTGCACTTCAAGGCGATGAAATGCGTGTAGATCACTTGCGCGTACGATAATATGCTGTAATTCCGGACTTGTTCCATGTTCCATGTCGTGCTGGAATTGATGGTGGTCTGTCCCGCTACTTTCTCGTGCGACAGGGGCGATACGGTGCGCTGGATGTTCAGAAAACGTCCTAACGTGATGTGGACACAATATTTCAATCTCTCTTTGATTACCTTGTCGTCATTCAGGATGACATTTGACTTCATTTTCATCTAAAAAATATTTTTATTTATGGTTATTATATTGCTGCAAAGGTTGTTAAAAGAATCGTAATAGCCCTCTGTTTTTTTCAACAAGTGTAACCGAAACATTTAAAATACCTTTGCGCTCACTGAGTTAGCTCGTCCGAAAAGGATGATTTTCGTGAATAATTTATTAAAATAGAAAGAATAATGAAGAAGGATCAGTATTTTAATCTGGAAGTAAATCTGCTGAATGACGATAATATCGCCGGTATGATGTCGGAACTGGATGCGGCGGAAGCGCTCGGCATTTATGTGATGTTGCTGTTGCACCTGCGCACGAAAGATAATTATGAGGCGTCGTGCACTCCGCTTTTGTTGAGGGCGTTCGCGCGGCGGTATGACCTTGAGTTGGATATGCTGGAAAAGGTGCTCCATGATTATAATCTTTTTGAGGTGGACGAGGAGCGGCAGACGTTCCGGGCTCCGTATCTCGACCGGGTGATGCAAAGGCTTGAGGAAAAGTGGAGAATGGATACCGAAAACGGTAAAAAAGGAGGGCGCCCGAAGAAGCGTGCGAAATGCGCTGAAACGCCCGCCACCAAAGGGCGAAAACCCAACGAAACCCAAGAGAGGAGAGAAGAGGAGAAGATAGGTATTACTCCTGTTGTAAACAACAGCAGCAATACCCCCGCGGGAGGAGCTGCTGACGCTGCTATGGTGGTGGCGGGGATTCCCGCTACGGCTGCTACGGGGACTTCGGAGGCGGCGGAGAGTTCGAGGATTAGGGGGACTTCGGAAATTATGGTTATTCCGGAAACGGAGGAGAAGATTTATGTTACGGGGACTTCGAGGGCTTCGGAAATTACGGGGGATTCGGGGAGTTCGGGGAGTTCGAGGGCTTCGGAAATTATGGGGGCTTCGGGGAGTTCGAGGACTTCGAGGGCTTCGGAAACTTCGGAAGTCCGAACAGCTTCTTCCGTTCCTGTTGAAAGGGGAATGAGGATTCGGGCGGTGGATGAGGAGGGGCAGCAACCGTTACAGCCGGTGCTGTCTTGGGAAACGCTGGTAGACCGGCTTGCCGACTCACGCTTGTATATGGAGTTGGCGGGGCAGCGTTCCGGTCTGGGACGGCTTTTTATCGACCATCAGCAGCAGATTATCGGTCTGTTCAAAAAGCATATCCTTCTCTACGGAAAAGAAGGCGGCTTGCTCTTTTTTGAGGACGTGAAACGCTATTTCTCCAATTATATCGCTGCCGGATCGCCTACTTGCCGTATGCTGCGCGAAGAGTTGATGCGGGAAATCAAGGAGCGGGAGAGCAAGGATGTGAGCCGTTTTGAAAGTATTGTGGATGGAAAACGGATGTATTTGGGACGTCTTATTCCCGACAGCGCACCGCCAAGACCCGACAACTCGGCGGTGTGGGATGATGCGCACAAAAGATGGGGGCATTAGCTTAGCACACATCCGGCTGCGGTCTGTTCTATGCTTGAACGCTGCTCGTCCCGCATCTGAACGCTGTTCGTCCCACGTTTGAACGCTGCTCATCCCACGCTTGAGCGTCATTCATCCCACGTTTGAACACCATTCACCCCACGTCCGAAAGCAGTTCATCCCGTATTTGAAAGTATCAATCTCTCCGTGTTATACATGAAGCGTTTGTCTTCCTGTCCCTGTGTGGGGGAAATATAATTATTCATTTAAAAATAAAGCAAGTTATGAGAAATTTTGCCAGTTACGATGTCGATGTCCGTCGGAGGACAAGCGGCGTAGTGAAAACTGTTTGTAATAAATGTCAGGCCACGCGCCACAACAAACGCGACCGTTCGCTGCGTGTCAACGTTGATACGGGGCATTGTCACTGTTACCATTGCGGGGCGGACTTTTACGTTCCCGACGAAGCGGAAGAGCGTGAGAAAGCCGAACGGCGTGCTGCCCGCCAGCGTCGTGCGGCAGCCGTTCCCCGTCATTTCCAGCGTCCGGTGTTCGATCCGGCACGGACTACGCTTTCCGAATCAGTAGAACGTTGGCTGGTGGAGACACGTTGCATCCCGCAGAGTGTCATCGCCGGATTGCGCATCACGGAACAGGAGGAATTCATGTCGCAATCCAGTCAGAAGGAGCGTTGCGTCTGCTTCAACTATTTCGAGGACGGACAACTGGTCAACACGAAATTCCGTAGTGTGGACGCGAAGCATTTCAAGATGTTTCAGGGCGCCGAACTGATTCCCTACAACATCGACTCCGTGCTCGGACAGACTTCCTGCATCATCCACGAAGGCGAACTGGACGCCGCCTCTTCCCTTGCCGCCGGATTCAAGAGCGTGATTTCCGTCCCTGCCGGAGCCAACTCGAACTTGTCCTGGCTCGACCGTTTCATGGAGACGCATTTCGAGGACTTGACGGAGGTTATCATTGCCGTCGATACCGATTCCGCCGGACTGCAACTGCGTGACGAATTGATCAACCGTTTGGGCGCCGAGCGTTGCCGTGTGGTGACGTATGGGCCCGGCTGCAAGGATGCGAACGAACATTTGTGCAAATACGGGGTTGCCAGTCTGCGGGTAGCCATCGAGCAGGCGGCGGAGGTTCCGCTCGAAGGGGTGTTCACGGCCGCCGACCTGCACAGCGACTTGCTTGCTCTTTTTGAGAATGGTTTCGGACCGGGTGCGGAAACCGGCTGGGAGGAAATGGACAAGATCTGCACTTACGAACGGGGGAGGCTTGTCATCCTCACGGGAGTGCCGGGTGCGGGAAAATCGGAGTGGCTCGACGAGCTGGTGTTGCGGCTTTGTCTGCGCCATCAGTGGAAGATCGCTTTTTTCAGTCCGGAGAATACGCCGATTGTCTATCACATCCGAAAGTTGGTGGAGAAGCTGACCGGACACCGTTTTCAGAAGGGGTGCGGCATTTCGGAAGGGCTGCTGATGCGGTCGGAGGAGTTTCTTACCGATAACGTGTCGCATATCTCTCTGAAGGGGAACGCCACACCGGCGCGGGTGCTTGCGAAGGCGCACGAGCTGGTGGTGCGGCGGGGGTGTCGTATTCTGGTGATCGACCCGCTCAACCGGCTTGACCACACTCCGCAGCCGGGGCAGACGGAGACGCAGTATCTTTCCAATTTCCTGAATATGATTACGGAATTTGCGGTGCAGCATAATTGCCTGGTGGTGCTTGTCGCCCATCCGCGCAAGATGAACCGTAACCCGGTGACGAACACTACTCCGCGCGTTGAGATGTATGATATCAACGGCTCTGCCGATTTCTTCAATAAGGCGGATTATGGTATTGTGGTGGAACGTGACAAGGAGGTGGGGGTGACCCGCGTGTATGTGGATAAGGTGAAGTTCAAACATCTCGGAATGGGTGGGATGGTGACTTTCGCGTATGATCCCGTGAGCGGGCGTTACCTGCCGTGCGTGGAATCGCATGATCCGGCTGTTCCCGTAGAACAGCGCGTCGGAGGTGTGACGTTCGACTCCAGTTGCTGGCTGCCGGATAAGGAGCTGTTTGAAGAGTGAATGGCAGGGAGAGAGCTTGCTTAATGGGGTACTTGTCTATGGATGAGCGGTACTTGTATTCAGGGTTCTTGCAGCACTTCTACGATTAGCCGTACTTGTGCGGGGGTATAGCTTCTGCTTCGGGGATTCATGCCGGTGGCGATGAGTCGTTCTTTCAGTCCCGGAGCGGCGGCTATCCATTTGTTGAAACGGTCTACCGCACTCTGCTGCTGTATGTCGGGGAGGTACAACATGGCAAGTTCCCCTTTTCCGTAGCTTCGGTATTCAAATGTTTTCTCTTTCTTTTCGTCATCGGTCGGCTCTGCATTTGTCTTCATTTTCTGATTGTTTTTAGTCCGTATTTATAGAGTGTAAAGTTACGCTTTTTTACCGGATTTGCCAAGCTGTTCCGGCTGTTTTTGGGGGTGAGATTCTCTTATTTCTTGTTTAATCCTTTTTAATCCGTTCTAATCCCTCCTAGTCCGGTGTAATCCGTTAATCCGTCTTTCGGTTGTCGTACTTTTGTTGTACCAACAGAAAGGAAGAATGTCCTTCTTTTCGTAGAAACAACAATTTTTAGTATGGCAACAGTTACAGTGGTGCGCTATAAGCGCAGAAAACGAATCAGCGATGCGGATTCGCCGATGGTATTTGCCCTCAAACCTAAGTCGGGGGAGTCAAAAATCTATTCAATAGAGGCGCTGGCGCGCGAAATCGAAACGATCGGTTCGCTTTCGGTGGAGGATGTGTCGCACGTCATGAAATCCTTTGTCCGCGCAATGAAGAAAGTCCTTGTGGCAGGCAATAAAGTGAAAGTGGAGGGGTTGGGAATCTTCTATACCACGCTGACCTGTCCCGGTGTGGAATTGGAGAAAGACTGCACCGTGAGAAGCATTACCCGTGTCAATCTTCGTTTCAAAGTCGACAATTCCCTCAGACTGGCAAACGACAGTACGGCCACTACTCGTGGCGGAGATAATAATATGGTGTTTGAGTTGCTCTCGGATAAGAAGAATGCTTCGGGAGATGATGGCAGCAGTCCGGACGGTTCTGGCGGAGGAGAGGACGGAGATAACAATGGGGAAGCTCCGGATCCGGCGGAGTAATCCGGCGGGGATGTTCAGTAGAGTAATCCTACTGAAACCTCCGATGTTTCAGTATTCAGTGAATAAATAATCAATTAAAAATGCAAGGCTATGGTTGACAAAATCTTGGAAGTTGTATTGGAAGTGCTGTTTTTCTTTCGCAGAAAGAGAAAAGCTAAAAGGATGAAAGGGCAGGTTGATGAGGAAGATTGACCTAATTGTGATCCACTGTTCCGCCACTAGGGCGGACAGGGATTTCACGGAAGACGATCTGGACGTATGCCATCGCCGTCGTGGTTTCAACGGTGCGGGGTATCATTTTTATATCCGAAAAAATGGAGACATCAAGTCTACCCGTGAAATAGAACGTATCGGAGCTCATGCGCGCGGCTATAACGCTCGTTCGATTGGCATCTGTTATGAAGGTGGGCTGGATTGTCACGGTCGTCCCACCGATACCCGTACCGAGTGGCAGATTCATTCCATGCGTGTGCTCGTTCTCGCGTTGCTGCGTGATTATCCCGGTTGCCGTATCTGCGGTCATCGTGACTTGAGCCCCGACCTGAACGGAAACGGGGAGATAGAGCCGGAAGAGTGGATTAAGGCGTGTCCGTGCTTTGAGGTGAAAGAATCCGACTTCTTCTCCGGTCAAGAGTAGAATGGAAAACAAGACTTGCAATCTGGTAGCTGAATACCGGTGTTGCAAGTCTTTTTATATATTTTCTTTTTCAAATGAGGAAAAGTGGAATTTTATTTGTTACTTTGTTGATAGGAAATCTAATTTTGATGAGGATGTTTTTCGACAATTATAAGCAACATACAGATGCGCAGATACGTCAGTCCCTATTTTGGGAGTATGATATGTCACGTTTTGATTGGGAGAAGATGCGTACGCTGGTCGTTCAGCGGGTGATTGAACGGGGGCGGAAAGATGATTTCTTTGCCATCTTAAATAGGTACGGAGTGGAAGGAGTAAAGGAAAGTATCAAGGAAATTCCGACAATGAACGCGAAAGATATTTCTTTTGTCTGTGCTGTGTTTGACTTAAAAAAGGAGGATTTAAAATGTTACACAAGGAAACTGTCTCACCCTCAACATTGGAACTCTTGACAACGTTAATGAAAGACAGCCGACTCAAGCACTTTGTATTGGTGGGCGGAACTTCATTATCCTTGCAGCTGGGGCATCGTATAAGTGTTGATTTGGATTTGTTCTCAGATTTGTCGTTCGATGAATCCGAACTGTCTTCCTATTTGGTGGAAAATTATGATTTAGAGTTGGATTTTATTTCCAGAAGTACGCTGAAAGGGGAAATTAGAGGAGTCCAGATAGATTGTATTTCACACCAATATCCTTGGTTGTCTCCGTGTGTTGAGGAAGATGTTATCCGTTTGGCTTCTCCTGTCGATATTGCCGCTATGAAACTGAATGCTATTGCGGGCAACGGCACTCGTATAAAGGACTTTATCGATTTGGCCTACCTCTCCACTTTGCTTTCATTGAGAGAAATGCTGGAGGCTTATGAACATAAATATAAAGCAAATGTAATCATGCCTCTGAAGGCCCTTACCTATTGGGAAGATATTAATTTTGACGAGCCTATAAGAATGCTGGGCTCTGCACCTTTCAAATGGAAAAAGATAGAAAGAAGGTTGTTGCAAATGCAGAAATATCCACAAAAGAGATTCGATCTTTTCCCATAAATCAGAGCTTTGCCCAGCGATACGGTTATATGTGCTTTTCTAACGGCGACTTCCTATTCCGCCATATTCCTATAGATATCGAGCAATGCTTTCGCACTGTTCTTCCATGAGAACAGTTTGCTGCGCTCCACTCCGTAGTCCGCTTGTTGCCGGTAAAATTCCGCATCTCCTTCCAGTTGAAGAATCTTCGCCGTGATGTCCTCCGAACTGAACGGATCAGCCAGCAAAGCCCCTTCACCCGCTATTTCGGGCATTGCCGAAGTGTTTCCGGCAATGACAGGCGTACCGCAGGCCATTGCTTCGAGCATAGGGATACCGAAACTCTCGCGAAGAGAGGGATAAAGGAATGCGAATGCACCGCTATACAGTGCCGGAAGGTCGGTATTCGCAATGTATCCGGGGAAATACAGGTAGCCTTTGATGTCCGTAATCTTCTCTTCCCCCAATATCCGGTCGATAGCGTCTTCCTTGAGGTCGGCTATGAGCAGCGGGAGCTTCTTCTGCGAACGTTTCAGATAGTCACTGTACGCTTTCAGCACTCGCGGCGTGTTCTTCTTCGGATCGGTATTTCCCAAGAAAAAGAGATATTCGTCCGCATCGATATACTTCCGGGTGATTTCCGGAGCTTTGGGCTGAAGATGGAAATGGCTGTTGAATCCGTTGTATACGGCAACCAACTGTTCGTCGGACAGGTGCAGAGCATCGAGGATACGCTGACGTTCAAACCGGGAAACTGTAATGATTTTCTTGCATTTGGGAAGTATGCGGGGCACTACCAGGCGGCGGTAATGCCATCCCATCTCCTGATATAGCGACAAGCTGGACGATTGGCGTTTCTCCAGATAAATGATGTCGTGCAGCGTCAGTACCAACGGCACGGGACAGTTCAACGGAGCCGTATTGCTGGTACAATGCAACAAGTCGGGGCGGATGCGCTTCACCGCTCGCGGAAGAGCCACCTGTTCCCACAGCGGATAGGTAGGGCATTTCAGTTCGATGACGTGCATATTCTCCGAACTCTTCAGGCATTTGTCTTCACCGGGACTGACGAAAATGAAATACTCGTTTTCGTGATCCATCTTCTGTAACTCACGGATTGTTTCAAGAGCGACGAAATCCATTCCATGTTTGTTGGGGCGGAAGATGCGCTGTGCTTCAATGGCTATTTTCATAATGTTCTGTATGTATAAATTTTTTATAAGCTCCTTTTAGCTTGAACAGGTTTCCCAATGTGGCGAGTGCCAGCATGGGGATTCTTAGAATCGCCTTTCCCAGCCGCTTGTCAAGCAACCTTCCGGGTATGGGCAGCAGCATTGCCATAATCTGGGCGGCGGAAAGTATCCACCATTTGATGGCTGCCGTCCATTCCTGTCCCGCACCTTGCACAGCCTGCCAGACGCCTATGACTGTAAAGATGAATGTCAGCCCGAAAACACCAGCCAACTGAATCAGACGCGGAGGGAGCATCCATTGGAGTATCTTGTCGCAATAGTCCATGTTGCCTTTGCTTACCGCTTCCCGCAGGTCGGACAGCGAGTGGCGGAGGATACCGAACTGCGCGGCTATCCAGCGTTTCCGTTGATTGCCGATGGCTTCTTCTTTCTGCGTTTTCTCGTCGTATACAGGTATTTGCGGCAGATAGGTGGTGTGGATGCGCTGTCGGAGAAGCAACACTTCCAGTTCTTTGTCTTCGCCTGCCGTTTCGAGGAGCCGCACGTTTTTCCGGAACCACTCCGCTTCGAAAGCCATTCCCGAGCCGGATAGGGCGGCGGAGAGTCCGAGAGCGTTGTGTCCGCTGCGGAAAATCCCGTTGTTGATCTCTTCGCTGATACCGTCGAGGACGGAGATGTCGGTATTCATGTTTTTTCCGGTGCGGTGTGCCTGCACGCTTCTTGCCCCGTTGTCGAAAGCGCGGTTTATCTCGGCGAGAAAATCCGGAGACGTGAGGTTGTCGGCGTCCATGATGGCTACGATGTCGTAGTGCTCGCCGCTGACGGACTCCATAGCCATTGTCAATGCTTTGGCTTTGGAACTGTCCCGGTAGTCGGCTATCAGCAGGCGGATGGGGAGGGAACGCAAGTCCTCGTTTGTGGCGTCCTGCATTTGGTCGGAGATGACGATGATGTCAAACAGCTCCTGTGGGTAGTCTTGTTGCAGGAAACCGCGCACGGAGGAGGCGATCACCCGGTCTTCCTTGTATGCGGGGAAGAGCACGGCGAAACGCCGGAAGGTGCGGGCGTCCGGGAAACGGGGAGCCCGATAGAACTTGGAGGCGATGGCGTATAGCAACAGGTAGCCTACACAGAGTGCGAGGAGGGTGAAGAGAATCCAGTCGATGATGTTCATGGTACTCAGAGGTTTTGTTGTTTAGTTTTTTGGGGGGTGGCGGACGGAAGAGTCAGTCCGGAGTTGACACCTTCGCAGACGGCGCGGAATAAATCGAACCGTCCTTTCAACGCATAGAGCAGGCCGTTTTTCAAGGCGGCGACGGTGCTCTGATAGAGCACGGAGGCGACCCGCGCGAATCCCCGCAAATTGCGCCGGGCATAGAGCAGACGGTTGCGTGTCAGATAATAGGTACGCAGCCTGCTGAGCTGTCCGGTGCTCTGGCTCTCCTTGTGGAAGACGGTGCAGCGGGGTTCGTACCATAGCTCGTAACCGGCGCGTGTCATGCTGGTGCTCCAGTCCAGCTCCTCGTAATACAGGAAAAAGATTTCGGGCATCATCCCCGCTTTCCCGATCACCTCACGTTTTATCATCATGGCGGCGCCGTGCAGATAGGGGGTGGGGTGGGGAGTGTCGTATGTCCCGTCGTCGGGGCGGTCGAACCCCAGCATATTGTTGCGCAGCGTGATGCGCGACAGCGGGGTGAAGCCGGCGAATTGTATGTGTTGTGGCGGAAAGGCGAAGCGTATTTTCGGTGATACGCCTCCGATTTCGGGACGGCTTTCCAACCGTTCTACCAGACAGGAGAGGTCGTCCGATTCGATGTAGGTGTCATTATTGATAAGGAAGAGGTATTTGCCTTGCGCCGCACGGATCCCGATGTTATTGCCTCCGGAGAATCCTCCGTTCACCTCGCTGCGGATGGTGGTGACGGTGGGGTACAGCCTGCGTATTTTGGCGGCTTCGTCTTCGCGTGAGGCGTTGTCTACTACGATAATCTCATAGCTCACGGAATGTATCTTGTCCTGCAAGGACTCTATCAGCTCGCAGGTATCCTCAAATCCGTTGTAGCAGATGGTGATAAATGATAGGTCGGGAATCGCGCTGTTCGTCATTTCTTATCTGTTGGTTTCTCAGTTATTTTCTTAGTTGATGATTAACTCTTTCTCTTTTGTCTCTTCGTCTTTCTCTCCTTTCTCTTCACTGATACGTCTGTCTATGTAGGGAGCGGCGAAGCATAGGGCGAAGCCTGTGTACACGGTCAGCTGGTTGGGGTATTGCATCACGTCGTTGACGTAGGCGGCTATGAAAAATCCCGCATTCATGCAAAGCCAGGCTGCTACCAGTCCCCGCAGGTTTTTGTTACGCACCTTGAACATCAGTATCCATGAGCACCAGGCGAAAAGGACACCGTGGATGGCGAGGTAGAGGATGAGACCGATTATGCCGGTTTCTACCCAGACGGCAATCAGCCACGAGTCGGGGGGGTAGGGCATTTGTTCTTTGGAGTTGAAATTTCCGGCTTTGGACAGTCCTATCCCGTAGCCTATCGGTTTCCTTGCCATCAGCTCCTTCATACGCTGGCGGTTTTCGATACGCACGAGGTAGGAGGCGTCTTCGGTGGGATGGAAGGAAGAACGCATCTTATGGATATATTGATTTCCGCTTCCGATATTGGTGTAATAGAAGAATACGAAAACACTGATAGATATAAATATTCCTCCTAATAATGCTTTCCAGTTTTTAGCTATGATGGTAATCATCAGCATTCCACCCATGAGTACCCCCATCGCGGAACGGGTTCCGGAGATTCCCATGCCATAGATACCGCAAACGGCTATGAAGAGGAAATAAATACGCATCCATCTGGAAGTGGCGAAGAAAGAGGCTATGGAAAAAGTAACGGCTGCCATAGAGGCGTGCACACCATAGTTTGCCGCGTCCGAAAAACAGGAAAAGTAACGTATTCCCGACCAGATGATGTGGGTTCGCGCACCGCCGAGAACGTGCAGGAAGTAAAGGTCTTTGGTGCTGAAACCGTGATTTTTCTGCCAGTATCCTTTGAGGGTGAAGATGATGACGAACACGGACCATACGATCAATAGCAGTTCTATGTCTTTCTTGGTACGTATGACGACAGGAACGACGAATGCGCATATCAGGGGAATGAGCGCGTAGGGCGTGATGTTGATGTTCCATGCCTCCAACACGCAGTTGGGGTTCATGATCTCCATGATATAGTACGACAGCCAGACGATGAACAGCCAGGTCATTATGTTTTGCCCGCGCTCCCATTCGGTGGACTTGTCGTTACTGAGTTGTATCAGACAAATAACGGTGAGCAACAAGATAAGAACCATTGAGAACAGCCCTGTCTTGACGTTTACAAGCATACTTACCGCTATTAGCGCGAATTGTGCGGCAAGCAGGATATGGAAAGTAGTGTTCCTATTCGTCATCGTCCTCGTCTTCTGCTTCCTTTGCTTTTCTTCTGAGGTTGAATATGATTTTTTCTGTCAATGACAACTGGCTGAAGTGATAGCTGATCCTGCGCAACAGGGTGTATGGCGGCAACTGTCCGGTGAAGTCTTCGGCGGCTTCACGGCTGGCGTTGGTCAGGCAGATACGGAAAGGCACATTGCTCTTGCCCAACTGCAACATGAGCTGCTCGCATAGTTGCTTGTCTATCGTTTTCCATCCGCGATTGGCCGGAGTCACCAGTATATTGGCGTTGGCGTCATGCAACAGGGCACTTGATATGCTGCTCTTTGACAGAGGAGGATAGGCGACGATCAGTACGTCTTCTCCTTGCGGCGTATAGAAATCCGTGACGCTCCTTGCAAGCAGGTATTGGGTGGATGCAATGTCAAAATCTTTATTGTAGCAGATGAACTTCGTGTTCAGTTTGCGGCTTTGCATGAATCCGCAGATCAGTGTCCCGATTATGTCTTCTCCGGAATCCTCGCTGGTGCTGAACAGGTTGATGATAAACACACCGGGGGATTTCCGCTTGGTCAGGAAGCGGAGCAGGGAGTTGGTCAGCTCTCTTACGGAAAGTTGTACGTACGTTTTGGTCAGTCCTCCGTAGCGGGCGGTCGAAAGGCTGGGAACGGCACCTATCACCCTATATCCCGTCACCCGCAGGGTACGGCTGGCGTCACGCAGTGTTCTGTCAAGCAATTCTATCAATACCAGCAAAGCTATGATAATCACGAAGATGGCGACACAGGCGGCTATGACGATCTGTTTCCGGTTGGTTGAGTTGGCTCCGATCGGATAGGTAGGCTCATTGAGGACTTTCAGCGTGGCGGAGGTCATCTCCAGATTCTTTTTCCTCAATAAAGCTTCGTTGTAACTTTGCAGGACGGTCAGGTAGCTGCGTTCCGTGAAGTTTATGCTGCGTTCTTTCTGCTTGATGGTGGTACCTACAGGAGCGAAGAATACGTAACGGTTGTTCAAGTCGCGACGGGCGCTTTGTACGATTTTCAGTTCGGCTTTCGCCTTCTCGTACAGCAATGTCTGTTCCAGCCATTGGTCGATGATATTGGTGCGCGACGCACCTTCTTTGGTATATTTGTGGCCTACGTATGAGGTAGTCAACTCATTCAGTTCTTGTTTAAGCTCGTTCAACCGCTTTTTGTCTCCTTCCAGCGAATGGAGGTCTTTCTTGTTGGAATCGGTCATCGCTTCGGCTTCCGATATCTTGCCGGTGATGTTGGAGGCTTCGCGCAGCTTGTCTACGAATTCCATGTTTTTCAGTACTTGCTTGGCGTTGCTGTCCATGTGTTTTTCCAACTCTTTGAGCATGGACGCGGTGCTGTTGAATGCGAAAAGCGCATCCTGTTCTCTCAGCTCGAATTCCTTGCTGATGGCGGCTATTTCCTTAGTCTCGTCGAGGTAGTTGATAATGCGTTTTTGTACATTATACTTCGTCAGGTCTTCTTCTTCCGCTTTCAGTTGCTTGCCGATACGTTTCAGCTCTTCTTCGAAATACTTGATCACTTTGTCCGTCTCTCCGTAACGGATACGGCGGTATTCCTCGACAAACTCGTGCATCAGGATACTTACGGTGTTGTAGGCGATACCCGGATCACCGGAAGTATAGCTGATGTCCAGCAGGTCGCTGGTGAGGCGGCGCTGTACCTTTACATTTTTCAGAGCACTGTAGCTGTAATAGGGATGGGAATAATAAAAGAGCCCGTAGATGTAATTGTCTTTGTGCGGGCGCATATATGCTTCCAGATTGGCTACTGTCTTGTCTTCGCTCGATTTGTCGATCAGTTTCAGTATCTCGTCTCCCGGAGGGCTGTTTTTCAGATGGTTGTATGTGTAGTTGTAGCTGGAAGGGGTGATTCCGTCATTCTCTTTTTCCGGATTTCCTTTGATCAGTATGCGGGCGAACAATCGCAGACTGACTCTTTTCAGCGTACTTTCGGCCTGCATGATACTGATGAGGTTGTCCATGGAGTTCTGCACGGTTGCCCAATCGGTGCGTTTGTCACTTTCGAGGTTGTAGCCCGAAGCAACTCCTGTGTAAAGGGTTGCTTTCACATCATACCCGCCCCGCATATGGCGTGTGTAATAAATGACCAGTAATGTGAAGAGAGTGGTCCCTATCAGTATCAGCCAACGATGCCGAAACAGGGTCCGTATGATGGAAATGATGAAATTCATATCTTAGTCTTTTATTTTCGTATAATGGGCGTGCGCGAAATAATTTCAAGCATCATGAGACTCTTGGTTAACTCGAACTTGCTCTTTTCGTATGCTTCACGGGCTTGCGACTGCCTTTCCTTGTCCGTCGCCAAGTCGGTGGATTCAATGGTTCCGTTGGCAAAATTCTTTTCGGAAATTTCATATTGCACGTTCGCCAGCACCAGACCTTCGCTTCGCATCTGAAGGACTTTCATCTGTGATGTAGCCATCGCGTACATCTCGATTATGTTCTTCTTGATTTCATCGTATTTGATTTCCCGCTCAAGCTCCGCGCTCTTCAGATTGAGCTTCTGACGACTGACACGCGCCTTGAGGTCAAACAGGTCGTCCAACGGGATGCTGACTCCCGCTCCTACCGTATATCCGTTCTGGGCTTGGGTGGAGTAGGTGGGGTATGGCTCTACGTAAACGTCTGTATAGGTGGATTCGTTGCCGAAAGTACCGTATTGGTAGCTTCCCCGCAGACTGAAGAATCCGAGAAATGCACGCTTTTCTTTCGCCAGCAGTTTGCGCTCTACCGCCGCTTTGACATCTGCCATCTCATAGATGGGATTGTCTTTGGCGTTCTCAAACAGGACGGAGAGTGGGGGAAGAGTGATGTTGCTGTAATCTTCTTCGCTTAATTGAGTATAATCACTGACCTCTTGCGCAACGAGCGGTGTGTTGGAGGTGAATAAAAGGAGTAATCCTAAACAGATATATATAATTTGTTTCATAAAATAACCCTGTTATTTGCTTCTGCTGTGTTCTGTTGTGACATAGCTTGCGCAAATATAAGGATTAATTTCATTTATGAACAGTCTTTTGTTGTCAATTTTGCATTCTTTCTTGTTAATTTGTGCTAGAAGGCCTCCGTCATGTTGAAATAGAACAAATTCTGCTTGTTCACCATGTCTCTTCCCAAGTCGAGACGTACGTTCATGCGGGGCTGGACTTCAATACGCAGGCCGACTCCGAGATTAGGCAGGACGCCTTCTATCTTTCCCGGTGTGGGTCCCATGAATCCGCAGCCTCCCCAAGCCACATATCCTATGTGGTTCAACATCTTTTTGATCCATGTGCTTTTGTCTGTATTTATCATCTGGCGGTATTCAGCCATCATTACATGAGAGGACTTGTCGCGGAACTGTCCCATGTAATAGCCGCGAAGGTCGAAAGGGGTTCCGCTCAATACATATTTCGTCAAGGGGACGTCTCCGAATGCGTTTTTGCTCTGCACGGTCCAGGCGAGAACTTTCCGCTTTCCGACCGTTTTGTATTGGCGGTAGTCTATCTCCAGACGGTAAAAATTATCGTCACCTCCGAAAGCTTTGCTGTACATCATCCCCCGAAAATCGAGGTAAGTGCCCCGATAGGCATTGGCGGGTACATCGCGTGTGTCGTAGGTCAGCAGGAATCCGAGTCCCGAACTGAAATTGGTGTATCCATGTTCCGTGCCGCCTGCCGCGATATATGACGGTTGCTCGACCATTCCCGCCGCCGGTTTGGTAATCTTGTCGTAGTTCAAGTCAACCTGGGGACCTGCGAAGAAATCGCTTTCCCCCAACCGGAACAGAAACCACGGATTCACCTGAATGCCGCTGTATCGGTATTCACTCGTATCTTCCCCTCGCGGATAGTCCTTGTTTGTGTTATATCCGATACCGTAGAAGTTTTCGATGGTGTTTTTGTAGGAGAAAGTGCCGAATATGCGGAAACGGTCGCCTTTGAAGAAGAGTTGCGGCTTTGTCATGAGATTGAGCCCTCCGTTGAATATCAACGCGATGGACATGGGTACGACGGAACGTCTCTGGGTGGTGTCGCTCGGATTCATCCGGAACGTCATCAACGCGCTACCGCCCACCAGAAAACCGAAATCGGGTGTGTAGCTGGGACCTCCCAGAATGTTGTAATGTAAATTCCGTTTCGCCACACGCTGGCGACGTAACTCGCGTTTGGTATCTTTTACCGTCCTTGTACTGTCTGTCTGAGCCAGCATGACACCGATGGGCAACAATGCCATCCATATACCTATTATATATTTCTTTATCTTGTAGAGCTTCGGCTGTTTCATATTCTTTCTTAATTTCAGGGTACAAAGAAAACGTTTTTATTCTGATTAGTTTTCATATTCATAGATAATAAATGTAAATTCGCTCTTTTTCTTTGCTTCTTTCTTTGCTTGCGGGAGAAAAGAAAGATGGGGTACGTGTGCGAACACGAAGATAATTACGGAAAAATCTCCGTAATTACTCCCTTTTTTCCTCCCGAATCCCAATCTTATTTATTACTTTTGCGGCAAATTTATGAAACCATTATTTTATATAGCATGGCAAATGTAATAAAGTTACGCAAAGGCCTTGACATAAACCTGAAAGGTAAAGCTGCTGAAACGTACACAACAGTGAAGGAGCCGGGTTTTTACGCCCTCGTGCCCGATGATTTTCCTGGTGTGACACCGAAGGTGGTCGTAAAGGAACAGGAATATGTGATGGCCGGTGGACCCTTGTTTATCGACAAGTATCATCCTGAAATTAAATTTGTTTCGCCCGTGAGCGGCGTAGTGACGAGTGTAGAGCGTGGAGCTCGTCGTAAGGTGTTGAACATCGTGGTAGAAGCTGCTACTGAGCAGGACTACGAGGAATTTGGCAAGAAGAATGTGGCAACGATGGATGCGGAGGCTGTAAAGAACGCTTTGCTGGAAGCCGGTCTTTTCGCATTTATCAGACAACGTCCTTATGACATTATCGCAGATCCGACGGTGACTCCGAAAGGTATCTTCGTTTCTGCTTTCGATACCAACCCGTTGGCACCCGATTTTGAGTTTGCTCTGAAAGGTGAAGAAGCAAATTTCCAGACAGGACTCGATGCACTCGCCAAACTGGCAAAAACTTATCTGAGTATCAGCGTGAAACAGAATGCTGCCGCTCTGACGCAGGCCAAGAACGTTACAATCACCGCATTCGACGGACCGAACCCCGCCGGTAACGTGGGTGTTCAGATCAACCATCTCGACCCTGTCTCTAAGGGAGAAACGGTATGGACTATTGATCCGCAAGCTGTTATCTTCATCGGCCGTCTTTTCAATACCGGTCGTGTGGATTTCACCCGTACGGTGGCAGTGACAGGTTCCGAAGTGCTGAAACCTGCTTACTGCAAACTTCAGGTAGGGGCGCTGCTCACCAACGTGTTTGCCGGCAATGTCACTAAGGACAAGGACTTGCGCTATATCAGCGGTAATGTGCTGACTGGAAAGCAGGTGTCTCCGAACGGATTCCTGGGAGCGTTCCACAGCCAGTTGACGGTGATTCCCGAAGGGGATGATATTCATGAAATGCTCGGATGGATCATGCCGCGTTTCAATCAGTTCAGCGCCAACCGCTCATATTTCAGTTGGCTGATGGGCAAAAAGGAGTATACATTGGATGCCCGCGTGAAAGGTGGCGAACGCCATATGATCATGTCCGGTGAGTACGACAAGGTATTCCCGATGGATATCCTGCCCGAATATCTGATTAAGGCTATCATCGCCGGTGATATCGACCGTATGGAAGCGCTTGGTATCTACGAAGTCGCACCCGAAGATTTCGCTCTCTGCGAATTCGTCTGCTCTTCGAAGATGGAGCTGCAACGCATCGTTCGTGCCGGACTCGATATGCTGCGGGCTGAAATGGCATAATCGCCTGACTGTCGGCAAATAGTAAATTGTAAATAGTAAAATAGTAAATATATTAATGAAAGCGTTAAGAAATTATCTCGATAAGATAAAGCCGAACTTTGAAGAGGGCGGCAAATTCCACGCATTCCAGTCGGTGTTCGACGGCTTCGAAACATTCCTGTTCGTGCCCAGCAAGACTGCGAAAACGGGAACGCACATACACGACGCAATCGATAGCAAACGCATCATGTCGATTGTGGTTATTTCGTTAATACCGGCTCTCTTGTTCGGTATGTACAACGTAGGTTATCAGCATTTCACTCACACGGGCGCTACCGGTAGTTTCTTTGAGATGTTTATCTACGGATTCCTGGCAGTGTTGCCGAAAATTATCGTATCATACGTGGTAGGTCTGGGTATTGAGTTCGTTGTGGCTCAATGGAAGAAGGAGGAGATTCAGGAAGGATTCCTCGTTTCCGGTATCCTGATCCCGATGATCGTTCCGGTGGACTGTCCGCTGTGGATTCTTGCCGTAGCTACCGCGTTCTCTGTGATCTTCGCGAAAGAGGTTTTCGGCGGTACAGGTATGAATATCTTTAATGTGGCATTGATCACTCGCGCATTCCTGTTTTTCGCATATCCGACCAAGATGTCCGGTGATGCCGTTTGGGTGTCGGGCGACAGTATCTTCGGTTTGGGACAGACGGTGGATGGATTGACGGTTGCTACTCCGCTCGGTGTGGCCGCCACGACAGGCGCTGCTCCCGCGTTCAATATGGATATGGTGACCGGTCTGATTCCCGGTTCTATCGGTGAGACGAGCGTGATTGCTATCTTGATCGGTGCCGTTATCCTTCTGTGGACAGGCGTGGCAAGCTGGAAAACTATGATTTCCGTATTTGTAGGTGGCGCGTTCATGGCATGGGTATTCAACGCGATCGGCATGGAAGGCAATGCTATGGCGAATATGCCGTGGTACGAACATCTTGTGCTCGGCGGTTTCTGTTTCGGTGCCGTATTTATGGCTACCGACCCCGTAACATCCGCACGTACTGAAAAAGGCAAGTATATCTTCGGATTCCTCATCGGTGTGATGGCTGTTGTCATCCGTGTGCTGAATCCGGGTTATCCGGAAGGTATGATGCTCGCCATCCTGTTGATGAATATCTTCGCTCCGTTGATCGACTACTGTGTGGTACAGGGCAATATCAGCCGTCGTGAAAAACGTGCTATCAAGTCTAACCAATAAATACCGAATGAAAATGAATACAAATAGTAACAGTTATACTATCATTTATGCTTCGGTAATGGTTATTATCGTTGCATTCCTTCTGGCATTCGTCAGCTCTTCGCTGAAAGCTACGCAAGACAAGAATGTACAGTTGGATACGAAGAAGCAGATTCTTGCCGCATTGAATATTAAGAATGTGGAGGATGCGGATGCTGAATATAAGAAATATGTGAAAGGCGATATGCTGATGAACGTTGACGGTACGTTGACTGAAAACACCGGAGACTTCGTTACGAACTACGAGAAAGAAGCAAAAGAGGAGAATCGTCTTCATGTGTTTGTCTGCGAAGTGGACGGACAGACGAAATATGTAGTTCCTGTTTACGGTGCAGGCCTCTGGGGCGCTATCTGGGGATATGTCGCACTGAATGAGGATAAGGATACTGTATACGGTACTTACTTCTCTCATGCGAGTGAGACTCCGGGTCTGGGCGCTGAGATCGCTACCGACTGGTTCCAACAGGAATTTGTAGGTAAGAAAACATTGGAGAATGGTACTGTTGCCTTAAGCGTGGTGAAACACGGCAAGGTAGAGAAAGCCGACTATCAGGTGGACGGTATCTCCGGTGGTACAATCACTTCGGTAGGTGTGGACACTATGCTGAAAGAGTGTTTGAAAGAGTACGTGAATTTTTTAACTAAATAATAAGGAGGAGAAAAATAGAATATGGGACAATTGTTTTCAAAGAAGAATAAAGAAGTATTCTCTGCTCCGTTGGGAATAGATAATCCGGTAACCGTACAGGTGCTCGGTATCTGTTCCGCACTTGCCGTTACCGCAAAACTGGAGCCTGCTATCGTGATGGGACTTTCGGTTACGGTTATTACGGCGTTTTCTAACGTGGTTATTTCATTGTTGCGCAAAACCATTCCTAACCGTATCCGTATCATCGTTCAGTTGGTTGTGGTAGCTGCGTTGGTGACTATCGTAAGTGAGATCCTGAAAGCATTTGCATACGATGTAAGCGTGCAGCTTTCTGTATATGTAGGTCTGATCATTACCAACTGTATCCTGATGGGACGCCTGGAAGCATTTGCCATGCAGAACGGTCCTTGGGAATCTTTCCTGGATGGTGTAGGTAACGGATTGGGTTACGCCAAGATTCTTGTTATCGTTGCGTTCTTCCGCGAACTGCTGGGTTCGGGAACATTGCTCGGTTTCAACATCTTGAACTACGAGCCTATTCAGAAAATCGGATACGTGAACAACGGTCTGATGTTGATGCCTCCGATGGCGCTGATTATCGTCGCTTGCATTATCTGGTACCAACGTTCACGTCACAAAGAACTGCAGGAAGAAAGTAATTAATTCTTCATTCTTAATTCTTAATTAAAAGATATGGAACATTTATTAAGCTTATTCGTCCGCTCTATCTTTGTGGACAACATGATATTCGCGTTCTTCTTGGGTATGTGTTCATACCTGGCTGTATCGAAGAATGTGAAGACTGCCGTAGGACTGGGTATCGCCGTGACTTTCGTGTTGCTGGTGACGCTTCCGGTCAACTATCTGTTGCAGACTAAGGTGCTGGCTGCCAACGCTATCATCGAAGGTGTCGACCTTAGTTTCTTGAGTTTTATTCTTTTCATTGCCGTTATTGCCGGTATCGTGCAATTGGTGGAGATGGTGGTGGAACGTTTCAGCCCTTCGCTGTACGCTTCATTGGGTATCTTCCTTCCGCTGATTGCCGTTAACTGTGCTATCATGGGTGCTTCTCTGTTTATGCAACAACGTATCAACCTCGGTCCGAGCGATCCGAAATATATCGGTGACATCTGGGACGCTATCTCATACGCGTTGGGTTCGGGTATCGGTTGGTTGCTGGCTATCGTTGGTCTGGCTGCTATCCGTGAGAAGATGGCTTACTCTGATGTGCCTGCTCCGTTGAAGGGCTTGGGTATCACATTTATCACAGTAGGTCTGATGGCAATCGCATTTATGTGTTTCTCTGGTTTGAACATCTAAAAAGAAAGGAATAAGACAATGGATATGAATTTAATATTAGCGAGCATTGGGGTATTCCTTGTGGTTATTCTCTTGCTTGTGGTTATCCTGTTGGTTGCCAAGAACTTCCTGGTGCCGTCAGGTGACGTGAAACTGACAATTAATGGCGAAAAGGAACTGGAAGTAGCTTCCGGCTCTACTTTGCTGAATACGCTGTCTGTGAATGGCATATTCCTGTCATCCGCTTGTGGTGGTAAGGGTTCTTGCGGACAGTGCAAATGCCAGGTGCTCGAAGGTGGTGGAGAGATCCTTCCTTCGGAAATTCCTCACTTCAGCCGCAAACAGCAACAAGATCATTGGCGTCTGGGCTGCCAGGTGAAAGTGAAAGGGGATATGTCTATCAAGATTGATGAGTCTATACTTGGCGTAAAAGAGTGGGAGTGCGAGGTTATCTCCAACAAGAACGTGGCTACATTTATCAAAGAGTTTATCGTTGCTTTGCCTAAGGGCGAACACATGGACTTTATTCCGGGTTCTTACGCGCAGATCAAGATTCCTAAATTCTCAATGGACTATGACAAGGATATTGATAAGAGTCTGATCGGTGACGAATACTTGCCTGCATGGGAGAAATTCGGCCTGATGGGATTGAAATGTAGAAATGACGAAGAGACGATTCGTGCCTATTCTATGGCGAACTATCCTGCTGAAGGTGACCGTATCATGTTGACAGTACGTATCGCTACTCCTCCGTTCAAACCGAAAGATCAGGGACCTGGATTTATGGATGTGATGCCGGGTATCGCTTCTTCTTATATCTTTACCTTGAAACCGGGTGACAAGGTAATCATGAGTGGTCCTTACGGAGACTTCCACCCGATCTTCAATTCCGACAAGGAAATGATGTGGATCGGTGGTGGCGCCGGTATGGCTCCGTTGCGTGCGCAAATCATGCACTTGACGAAGACGTTGCATACTACCGACCGCAAGATGTCTTACTTCTATGGTGCCCGTGCCTTGAACGAAGTGTTCTACTTGGAAGACTTCCTGCAAATCGAAAAGGATTTCCCGAACTTCTCATTCCATCTGGCACTTGACCGTCCGGATCCTGCTGCCGACGCCGCAGGTGTGAAGTATACTCCGGGATTCGTTCATAATGTGATTTATGAAACTTACTTGAAGAATCACGAAGCTCCTGAAGATATTGAATACTATATGTGTGGCCCTGGCCCGATGTCGAAAGCCGTTGAGAAAATGCTCGACGATCTCGGTGTTCCGGCACAGAACTTGATGTTCGATAACTTCGGAGGATAGTATCTGAGAAGTGTCAGACCGGTCGGTAGGACGATCGGCGGATAATATAAGACAGAGCGGGAAATCTGAAAAAGCCGATGTGCTTCTCAGATTTCCCGCTTCTTTTTGTTATCTTTGTCGCCATGTTAGAGAAAAATGAAATTATACAGTCAGCTCTTCACAACCTGAAGATTGAAGAGTTGAATCCGATGCAGGAAGCGTCACTGGAACAGGCTACCGGAAGGAAAGACGTTATCTTGTTGTCGCCGACCGGGTCGGGAAAGACACTTGCCTATTTGTTGCCTTTATTGCTCACACTAAAACCTGGCAATGACAATGTACAGGTTTTGATTCTGGTTCCTTCACGTGAGCTGGCTCTGCAGATTGATAGTGTATTTAAGGCAATGGGAACTGCTTGGAAGACCTGTTGTTGCTACGGCGGACATCCTATCGCGGAAGAAAAGAAGAGTATATCAGGCAATCATCCCGCTATTATTATCGGTACTCCGGGACGTATTACCGATCATCTGTCTAAAGGAAATTTCAATCCCGAAACGATTGAAACTTTGATCATCGATGAATTTGATAAATCATTAGAATTCGGTTTCCATGATGAGATGGCGGAGATTATCACGCAACTGCCCGGACTGAAAAAACGGATGTTGCTTTCTGCAACCGACGCAGAAGAGATCCCGGAATTTACAGGGCTGAACCGTACAGTCAGACTGAACTTCTTGCCGGATGCTGCCGACGAACAGGAGTCCCGTTTGAAATTGATGAAAGTACTTTCTCCGGCAAAAGATAAAGTTGACACTTTATACAATCTGCTTTGCACATTGGGAAGCAGTTCGAGCATTGTTTTCTGCAATCATCGGGATGCGGTGGATCGTGTGCAAAAACTGCTGGCGGATAAGAAACTGTTTGCCGAACGTTTTCATGGCGGTATGGAACAGCCGGATCGTGAGCGGGCATTATATAAGTTCCGTAACGGCAGTTGCCACGTGTTGATATCTACCGACTTGGCTGCCCGTGGACTGGATATTCCGGAGATTGAGCACATCATCCACTATCACTTGCCCGTGAATGAGGAAGCCTTTACGCATCGGAACGGGCGTACGGCACGTTGGGACGCTACCGGAACTTCTTATTTGATTCTTCATGCCGAGGAGAAACTCCCTGCCTATATCCCGGAAGATATGGAAACCGTCGCATTGCCGGAAAATCCACCCCGTCCGCCCAAATCTGTTTGGAGTACTATATATATAGGTAAGGGCAAGAAGGAAAAACTAAGCAAAATGGACATTGCCGGATTCTTGTATAAGAAAGGTAATCTGACTCGTGAAGATGTAGGAGCGATAGATGTGAAAGAGCATTATGCTTTTGTCGCTGTCCGGCGTGCAAAGGTCAAACAACTCCTGAATCTGATTCAAGGCGAGAAGATAAAAGGTATGAAAACCATTATTGAGGAGGCAAAGTAGGATAGGTTGACATCTACGGATAACAATATGGTGTATATATCCTGTATAAACCAATAAAAAGAAAGGAAAATCTGCTTTAAAACAGTATTTTTATAAGGAAAGATTTGTGCGGCGGAAATAAATTCGTAAATTCGCAAGGTCAAAAGACAAAAGTAACGAAATTGTTAAACCAAAAACAAACTTCAAATGAAAAAGCATAATTTCAATGCAGGACCTTCCATTCTTCCGCGTGAGGTGATAGAGGATACAGCGAAGGCTATTTTAGATTTCAACGGCTCTGGTCTCTCTTTGATGGAAATCAGCCACCGCGCCAAAGACTTCCAACCTGTGGTTGACGAAGCAGAGGCATTATTCAAGGAATTACTTAATATCCCCGAAGGCTATTCGGTACTGTTCCTGGGTGGAGGTGCTAGTATGGAGTTCTGCATGGTTCCTTATAACTTCCTGGAAAAAAAGGCTGCTTATCTGAACACAGGTGTGTGGGCTAAAAAAGCGATGAAAGAAGCTAAAGGATTTGGTGAAGTTGTAGAAGTTGCTTCCTCTGCTGAAGCTACATATACTTATATCCCCAAAGATTATACAATCCCGGCAGATGCAGATTATTTCCACATTACTACTAACAACACCATTTATGGTACGGAATTAAAGAAAGATCTTGATTCTCCGGTTCCTATGGTTGCCGATATGTCTTCTGACATTTTCTCACGTCCGATCGACGTTTCCAAATATATCTGTATTTATGGTGGTGCACAGAAGAATCTGGCTCCTGCCGGTGTGACATTCGTAATTGTGAAGAATGACGCTGTGGGCAAGGTTTCCCGCTACATCCCGACAATGTTGAATTATCAGACTCACATTGATGGCGGTTCTATGTTCAATACTCCTCCTGTTGTGCCTATCTACGCTGCATTGCTGACTTTGCGCTGGATCAAAGCACAGGGTGGTGTGAAAGAAATGGAACGTCGTGCTATCGAAAAAGCTGATATGTTGTATGCAGAAATCGACCGTAACAAAATGTTCGTGGGTACTGCCGCTAAGGAAGACCGTTCACGCATGAACATCTGTTTCGTAATGGCTCCCGAATACAAAGACCTCGAAGCCGACTTCTTGAAGTTTGCTACTGAAAAAGGTATGGTAGGTATCAAGGGACACCGTTCGGTAGGCGGTTTCCGTGCATCTTGCTATAACGCTATGCCAAAAGAAAGCGTGCAGGCATTGATCGATTGTATGCAGGAATTTGAGAAACTTCATTAATATATTATTTTCACCACAGATTACACGGATTGGCACAGATTTCTAAGGTTCTATAATCTGTGGAAATCTGCGTAATCTGTGGTGAGCCTTTATAAATAGAATCAGAATATGAAAGTACTTGTAGCTACTGAGAAACCGTTTGCTAAAATTGCAGTAGACGGTATTCGTAAAGAAATAGAAGCAGCCGGATACGAGCTTGCTTTACTTGAGAAATATACAGATAAAGCCCAGTTGCTGGATGCAGTGAAAGATGCGAATGCCATTATTATCCGTAGTGATATCATTGACGCGGAAGTGCTTGATGCCGCTAAAGAACTGAAGATTGTAGTTCGTGCCGGTGCCGGCTACGATAACGTGGATTTGGCCGCTGCCACTGCCCATAATGTATGTGTGATGAACACTCCGGGACAGAACTCGAATGCTGTTGCCGAACTGGCTTTGGGTATGATGGTATATGCTGTCCGCAACTTCTACAACGGTACTTCCGGTACAGAATTGATGGGTAAGAAACTGGGTATTCATGCTTATGGAAACGTAGGTCGTAACGTAGCCCGCGTTGCCAAAGGCTTTGGAATGGAAGTGTATGCTTACGATGCATTCTGCCCGAAAGAAGTAATCGAGAAAGACGGTGTGAAAGCGTTGGATTCTGCAGAAGAACTCTATAAGACTTGCCAAGTAGTGTCATTGCATATCCCTGCAACTGCCGAAACGAAGAATTCTATCAATTATGCTCTGTTGAAGGACATGCCGAAAGGTGCGATGTTGGTCAATACTGCCCGTAAGGAAGTTATCAATGAGGCTGAGCTGATTAAATTGATGGAGGAACGTGCCGACTTCAAATATATCACAGATATTATGCCTGCCGCTAATGCGGAATTTGCAGAGAAGTTTGCCGGACGTTATTTCTCTACTCCGAAGAAGATGGGAGCGCAGACGGCCGAAGCCAATATCAATGCCGGTATCGCTGCCGCTAAACAGATTGTTGGCTTCCTGAAAGATGGTTGCGAGAAATTTAGAGTAAACAAATAAGATTCTGAATAAGTCTACCGGATTTTTCAGGGTAACTATGGTAGTATCTGAATAAAAACAATCCGTTGCAGAATGTCTTTTTTAGAAATAAGTAGTATATTTGAGCCACAGATTTTAAATAAGTCTGTGGCTTTTATTTTTTACATCTAAAATACTAATATCATGGCAATAATTAAACCTTTTAAGGGCATTCGTCCTCCGCAAGACCTGGTAGAGCAGGTCGCTTCACGTCCTTACGACGTATTGAATTCCGAAGAAGCCCGCGTAGAAGCGGAAGGTAACGAAAAGTCTCTTTATCATATCATTAAACCGGAGATTGATTTCCCGGTAGGTACAGACGAGCATGATGAGCGTGTGTATGCCAAAGCTGCCGAGAATTTCCAACTGTTCCAGGATAAAGGCTGGTTGGTGCAGGATGGCAAGGAAAACTATTATATTTATGCCCAGACCATGAACGGGAAAACCCAATATGGATTGGTGGTCGGTGCATACGTTCCCGATTATATGAATGGTATTATCAAAAAACATGAGCTTACCCGTCGTGACAAGGAAGAGGATCGTATGAAACATGTACGTGTGAATAATGCCAACATCGAGCCTGTTTTCTTTGCTTATCCTGATAGTGACAAGTTGGACGCAATCATCAAGAAGTATACGGCAGAAAAACCTGTCTACGACTTCATCGCTCCGGGTGACGGCTTCGGTCATACTTTCTGGATTGTTGACCGGGAGGAAGACATTGTCCGTATTACCGAAGAATTTGCTAAAATGCCGGCTCTTTATATTGCCGACGGCCATCATCGTTCCGCTGCCGCCGCATTGGTAGGTGCAGAAAAGGCGAAACAGAATCCGAACCATCGTGGCGACGAAGAGTACAACTACTTTATGGCTGTCTGTTTCCCTGCCAACCAGCTGACCATTATCGATTATAATCGTGTAGTGAAAGATCTTAACGGGTTGACTCCCGGACAATTCCTTGATGCGTTAGGCAAAAACTTTATCGTAGAAGAAAAAGGGACAGATATCTACAAGCCTTCCGGTTTGCACAACTTCTCTCTTTATCTGGATAGCAAATGGTACAGCTTGACAGCTAAAGCAGGCACATATAATGACAATGATCCTATCGGTGTGCTGGACGTTACTATCTCTTCCAATTTGATTTTAGATGAGATTTTGGGAATCAAGGATTTACGCTCGGATAAACGCATCGACTTTGTGGGGGGGATCCGTGGCTTGGGAGAGCTCAAGAAGCGTGTGGATAGCGGTGAAATGAAAGTGGCTTTAGCGCTTTATCCCGTATCCATGAAACAGTTGATGGATATTGCCGATACTGGTAATATCATGCCGCCGAAAACCACTTGGTTTGAACCCAAACTCCGTTCGGGACTTGTGATTCATAAGTTGGATTAATAACTGTCATCTTATAACGAGAGCTGATATCTTATAAAATTGAGCGGTCGATCTGTTGCAATCATACGGTTAATTGCGTCAGAACGACCGCTTGTTTCCATGAAAAAGAGCGGTTGTTTATAGCGAAACGACTGCTCCTTTGTGCCACATCAACCGTATATTTGTGGCAAACGTATCATTTAATATTTCCAAACGACAGATGGTATTTTCCGTGTAAAGCCGTATCTTTGCAACATGACTGCTGAAGATACTTATAAAACCATCTCCGAACCCTCTGAAGGTATTTATACGGAAAAGCGAAGCAAGTTTATCGCTATCGCTCTTCCTGTGCGTAGCCTCGATGAAATAAAGGCGCATCTTGAAACGTATCAGAAGAAATACTATGATGCGCGCCATGTGTGTTATGCCTATATGCTCGGAGCGGCACGCAAGGATTTTCGGGCCAATGATAACGGAGAGCCTTCGGGCACTGCAGGAAAACCGATTCTCGGACAAATCAATTCGAACGAGTTGACAGATATATTAATCATTGTAGTCCGTTATTTTGGTGGAATCAAGTTGGGCACAAGCGGATTGATTGTAGCTTACAAGGCTGCTGCTGCCGAAGCCATTGCTGCCGCTACAATCATAGAAAAAACAGTGGACGAGGAAGTGACTGTTATGTTTGAGTATCCTTTTATGAATGATATAATGCGTATCGTGAAGGAGGAAGAACCGGAAATACTCAATCAGTCGTATGATATGGATTGCAGTATGACATTGCGCATTCGTCGTTCGATGATGGCGAAACTGCGTGCCCGGCTGGAAAAGGTAGAAACGGCTCGGATTTTGGATGAAGAAGAAAATCATTGAATGGAAAAGTGCCAATTAATATACTGAAAGTAGAATAGGAGAGAAAGAGAAATTGAACCGGATGAGAAAGAAATACTACATGATATCGAGATTGCTTTTGGTTTTTCTTGTGTGGAACGGTGTACAAGCCTATGCACAGGAAGCTCAAAAGTTTGCTCCCAACAACATACCTGTTCCTTGGTATTCGCAGAAAATAGCGGGATATCCTTATTCGCATTGTTCTCTGGCTTCCTCGTTAATGGTCTTTGATTATTTCAAAGGGATGACGGCTGATACGCAACGCACAGCTCAGGAGGCAGAACAGAAACTGATTGAATATCAGCGGAATTACTTTCTGAAAAAGCGCGCTCCTTTCCGTCGTCGCACTTCGATAGGGCAAGGAGGATACTATTCTTTTGAAATTGATTCTTTGGCACGCTATTATGAAAACATGATAAGTGCCGAACATTTCCAGCAGAAAGATTATCGGATATTGAAAGATTATATCGATCGTGGTATACCTGTGCTTGTGAATGTGAGATATACAGGTGCGGTTCGTGGTTTGCGTCCCGGTCCGAGAGGACATTGGATGGTACTTCGCGGTATTGATGACAAATATGTGTGGGTGAATGATCCCGGACGTTCGCCGGAGATGCGGAGCAAAGGGGAAAACATCTGTTACTCTATTAAGAAACAGCCGGGCAATCCTTCTTATTTTGATGGTTGCTGGACGGGACGATTTATCGTAGTCACTCCCGGAGAATGGATACGGAACTCCCTGTTTGCACAAGTCGGCAAGCTCCCTCCGTTGGAAGAGGTGACCCATATCCTTCCTCCGGTTGTGCCGTCTGCAATTTTGCCGCAGGTTATCAATCAGTAGGAGTTGCTTATGGCCTATATATATAAGGAAGATAGCAGTCGCAGAGATAGGATAAAATAGAATTAAGATAAAAACAGTTGTAGCAAAATAAAGAAAAAAATATATGGCATTCGAAGCAACTAAAAAAGAATGGTGTGAACTTTATACTTTCTTCCGTTTGTTGGCGGACGGGAGAGTAGCGTTAGGCACGGCGGAAGCAAAGGCAGGAGATATATTCTGGCCTGTTGCAATGATTCATAGGGAAGAGCACGACGGGACACGTCGGTATTATATTGAGGAAGAGACGATTCGCATCGAAGGGGAAACAGGAGTTAAAACTATGTCTCGTGAAGATTTCGGTATCGTAGCGGACTTGATACTGAAAGCGGTTAAATCCTCTTCGGAAAACGATGTGACCTCTCCGGATGGAGTAGAAGAGTTTCTGGATGAAGCGGCTATCTTCGACTTGGAGGCAAAAACGGAGGATCGCACCGATTTCTCCATTGCATTTTGGCATTCGGAAGCGCCTTTGAGAGGATTTAATGTCCGTTCGCGGTTGAGTGCCATGAATCCATTGTTGGATGGAGGGCGTACGGTGAATCTTAAGCTGGAGCAGACCGGGATTAAATTTGCTACTCCGACAGTAAACAAGATCAATGCTTTGCCGGAGAGCCCTAATGAAGTTGCCGAGCGTATGATGATGATCGAACGTTTGGGAGGAGTGCTTAAATATTCGGATGTAGCCGACCGTGTATTTCGTAGCAATCTTTTGATGATTGATTTGCATTTCCCGCGTGTACTGACAGAGATGGTTCGTATAATGCACCTTGACGGCATATCACGTGTGAGTGAGTTGACGGAGATTATCAAACAGATGAATCCGCTGAAGATCAAGGATGAACTGATAAACAAACATAAGTTCTATGAATTTAAAATAAAGCAATTTCTGATGGCATTGGCATTGGGAATGCGTCCTGCAAAGATCTATACCGGGCTGGATTCGGCAGTGGAAGGTATTCTGCTGGTAGATGGTAATGGAGATGTGCTTTGCTACCATAAATCCGAGAAACAAGTGATGGAAGATTTCTTGTTTCTGAATACTCGCTTTGAAAAAGGATCTTTAGAGAAGGATAAATACGGATTTTTGGAGAGGGAGAATGGGGTTTATTATTTCAAACTAAATGCAAAGATCGGATTGGTCAAACGGTAGAAAAAAAGTACAAGGTATTGAGACTGTCAAACTAATAATGATGATATACTTATATAAAACACTTGTCGCCCATGAAAACAAATGAAATTTTAGAAAACATCAAGGCGCGCCGTAGCGTGCGTGCTTATACGGAGCAACAAGTTCCGGAAGAAGATTTGCAGGCAATCCTGGAGGCTGCAACGTATGCTCCGAGTGGAATGCATTTGGAAACATGGCATTTCACTGCTATTCAGAATGTCAGTAAACTGGCAGAACTAAATGAACGCATAAAAGGAGCTTTTGCTAAAAGTGCTGATGTCCGTTTGCAGGAACGTGCCCGCAATAAGGCTTATTGCTGTTACTATCATGCCCCGACTTTGGTAATTGTTTCTAACGAACCTACTCAATGGTGGGCAGGTATGGATTGCGCTTGTGCAATAGAGAATATGTTTTTGGCTGCACAGTCTTTAGGTATCGGCTCTTGTTGGATCAATCAGTTAGGTACGACTTGTGATGATCCCGAAGTACGTGAATTTATCACTGCATTGGGAGTACCGGTTAGTCATAAAGTATACGGCTGTGTTGCGTTAGGATATGGCGATCCGAAGATTCCAATGAAAGAGAAGAAGGTAAAAGCGGATACTGTAACTATTGTTAAGTAGAAATCATACTTTCAGATTTACACTTGGACTTATCTTCTATGTTACGAGGCATAAGCCTTGGGGAAACCAATGTTTCTCCAAGGCTTCAGTTTGTTTGCCCCCTTGGCTTATAGAAATAAGCCCACGCCTCAAGGAATGTGAGCCCCGGGCTTACTCAAAGGTACCATAGCGAGTGGGTAGCAACTTACGGTCTCCCAATGTGTTGTCTACACGTGCTACATTTACCCAGAATTTATTATCGCGTACACTCTCTATCGGATAAGCTGCCTTCTCACGTGTGTAGGAATGCTCCCAACGGTCATTCACAACCTCGTATTCCGGATGCGGCGCGTTAGCCAATACATTATCGTTCTTGTCCGCTTCGCCATTCTTCACTTCCTGAATCTCTTTCCAGATATTCAGCATGACAGCTACGAAGTTATCCAATTCCGCCAAACTCTCGCTTTCCGTAGGTTCAATCATCAATGTGCCGTGAACAGGGAATGAGAGGGTAGGGGCATGATAACCGTAGTCCATCAAACGCTTGGCGATGTCATTTTCGGAGATACCGGTCTCTTCGTACACTTTGCGGCATTCCAGAATCATCTCATGACCAACAAAACCATTTGCTCCACGATAGACAATGCCGTATGTATCTTTCAGACAAGCAGCCAGATAGTTGGCGTTCAAGATCGCTATTTTGGTAGCCTGGGTGAGCCCTTCCGTACCCATCATCCGGATATATCCGTATGTAATGGGGAGAATACCCGCACTACCGAACGGAGCGGACGATACCTGATTCTGTGTATTGCCGAAGATACCGTGTCCGGGCAGGAAAGGAACCAGATGTTCCGCTACACAGATAGGGCCTACTCCCGGACCTCCGCCACCGTGTGGCGAGGCGAATGTCTTATGAAGATTCAAGTGGCAGACATCCGCGCCGATGAATCCCGGATTAGTCAATCCCACTTGCGCGTTCATATTGGCTCCATCCATATATACTTGCGCTCCGCAAGCATGGATAATGTCGCAGATCTCTTTTATTTCCGTTTCAAATATACCGTGGGTGGAGGGATAAGTGATCATCAGCGCAGCCAATTCCTCCTTGTTCTCTTCGGCTTTGGTACGTAAGTCATCCATCTTCACATTTCCGTACTCGTCGCACGCGCAGGTGATTGTTGTAAATCCCGCCTGGATAGCCGATGCAGGATTCGTTCCATGAGCCGATGCGGGTATCAATATCTTGTTCCGGTGTCCTTGACCTATACTTTCCAGATAGGCACGAATAACGCGAAGGCCCGTATATTCTCCCGCAGCCCCCGAATTCGGTTGTAGGCTGACGCCGGCGAAGCCGGTAATAATCTTCAAGTCGTCACTCAAATTCCTTATAAGTTCACGATACCCTTCCGCCTGGTCTTCCGGAACTAACGGATGCATTCCCATAAACTCGGAACGGCTTAAAGGCAACATTTCTGCGGCTGCATTCAGCTTCATGGTGCATGATCCGAGAGAGATCATGGATTGCGCCAATGAGATATCCTTTCGATCCAAGCGTTTGATATAACGCATCATTTCCGTTTCCGTATGATATTTGCTGAACACTTCATGGGTAAGGAAAGGAGTCGTACGTTTCAAGGCTTTGCTGATCGTACTTCTTTCCGGGATGTCGTCTATCTTCTGATAGTCCTTTCCGGAGGCAATGGCGAAAATGGAAAGCAGCACATTAACGGCTGCAATGTCCGTTGTTTCGTCAATACTGAAACCTACGTCTCCGTTCTCGTAATACCTCAGATTAACTTCTTTGCTAAGAGCAATCGTGCGAATCTGTTGTGCGGAAACGTGTTCGGGCAATTCAAAACGCAGTGTGTCGAAATATTGTGCATTTACTTGCGTGTAACCGAATTTCTTCAGTTGCTTGTCGAGAAACACTGTGATACTGTGGATGCGGGAGGCAATGGTCGAAATCCCTTCCTGTCCGTGGTAGACTGCATAGAAGCCTGCCATTGTGGCCAGCAGAGCCTGTGCCGTGCATATATTTGAGGTCGCTTTTTCACGTTTGATGTGCTGTTCGCGAGTCTGCAATGCCATCCGGTAACAGAGTTTTCCATACTTATCTTTAGACCATCCGATGATTCGTCCCGGCATATTCCGCTTATACTCATCCCGTGTGGCGAAGTAGGCTGCAGACGGACCGCCATAGAACATGGGCGTACCTAAACGTTGCGTCGTTCCAAACACGATGTCCGCTCCCCATTCTCCCGGAGGAGTCAGCAGGGCAAGGCTCAGAATATCGGCAGCAACAGCCACTTTGCATTCTGCCGTATGCGCTTTCTCTGTGAATGCGGCATAGTCTTCCACATTTCCGTTGGAATTGGGATATTGCAAGAGGCAGGCGAATATTTCCGGTGAAGGTTCGAACTCTTTATATTTGCCGACACGCAGTTCGATACCTTGAGGAACGGCACGTGTTGTCATGACAGCCAATGTCTGCGGGAAAATATTTTCGTCCACAAAGACTACATTGGCGCCGGACTTTTGTTGCGCGCGTGAGCGGAGGGCATACATCATACTTACGGCTTCGGCGGCGGCAGTACCTTCGTCGAGCAATGAACAGTTGGCTAGCGGCATGGCGGTGAGGTCACATACGGCAGTCTGAAAGTTCATCAGTGCTTCCAGACGTCCCTGTGATACTTCCGTCTGATAAGGAGTATAAGAGGTGTACCACACCGGATTCTCGAATACATTCCGTTGAATGACGGCAGGAGTAATCGTATTATACCAACCCAATCCAATATAGGTCGTATAAAGTTTGTTTTTACCAGCCAATGTGGCTATGTGTTTTCCAAATTCGTATTCCGTCAACGGACTAGTCAATGCAAGCGGTTCTTTCAGTCGGATATTGGCAGGAATTGTTTTGTCAATAAGTTCGTCTAATGATTCTACGCCAATCTTGCGAAGCATTACGGCTGTGTCTTGTTCATTGATGCCGATGTGACGGCTAGCTAACAAATCGGTTTTCATAATTTGTGGGGGATTATATTTTATCTAAAAAAAGGGTTTTCTGCTTTTTCCATTCCGATGGTCGTAGGAGCACCGTGTCCCGGATATACGACGGTTTCGTTAGGGAGTACGAACAGGCGGCTGCAAATGTGCTCTATCAGTTCGTCGAAGTTGCCTCCTGTAAGGTCTGCACGTCCGATACTGCCTTGAAACAGGACATCACCGGAAAACATACAGTTCTCTTCTTTGCAATAGTACACCAGACTGCCGGGAGAATGGCCGGGCACATGGATTGCTTCCAGCTGGGTATGTCCGAAGGTGATAATATCTCCATCATGCAAGTATTTGCCCAATGGCACAGGGGTTTCCTGCAACTGAAAACCAAACATCCTACTTTGCTTCGGTGCTTCGTCGATCCAATATTCATCCGCTTTGTTTGCTTCTGCCGACAGACCGAACTCTTTGAGCATGAACGGGTTTCCGAAAATGTGATCCAAGTGTAGATGAGTATTCAGCAGATGTTTCACGTTCAGTTCATTTGATAGAATGAATTTTTTTAGTACCTGCTTTTCTTCTTCGTAGAAGCAGCCCGGATCGATTACAACCGCTTCCTTTGTTTCATCCCATAAAACATAACAGTTTACGGGAAACATATTAAACTCAAATCTCTTTATTTTCATGGTTCTCTATGATTTATCTTATATATCAAGCATATAGTTTCTAAATCGGAACATATACCACTTTTTTGGTTTCAAAGAACTCTTCCTTAAAATTGTCACTTAGGTTGTGAATGACCGTCTTATGTTTGAAAGGCATTGTTTCGTGTTCCAGCTCACCGCCTTTAAGGCAGATCAATCCGTTTGGCAACGCATTCTGCTGTTTGGAAGAAATGTTTTTCTTGATAATCTTTATCAGATCCGCCAGAGGCATGACTGCACGGCTGACAACGAAATCGAACATTCTCTTCTCTTCTTCGGCACGGGCATGGCGGAAAGTGACATTTTTCAATCCGATGGCATTCGCCACTTCAGTGGCTACGCGCACTTTCTTACCGATACTGTCGACCAGATGAAATTGGGCTTCCGGAAATAATATTGCTAAAGGAATGCCCGGAAAACCTCCGCCCGTACCTAAATCCATAACACTGGTGCCGGGACGGAATTGAATTACTTTTGCAATGCCTAACGAATGGAGCACATGATGTTCATATAAATTCTCGATATCCTTACGGGAGATAACGTTGATTTTTGAATTCCAATCGATGTAGAGGTCATATAGAGCTGCAAATTGTTTACGCTGCTCTTCTGTCAGATCAGGAAAATATTTCAGTATGATTTCCACTGCTGTTTCGTTTTTTATGAAGTTTAATCTTTTAGTTCTCCCAGAATCGGGTTACTGCCTAATAAATGCTCCATCATCGGGAACGGCACGGTCACTTTCACGGGACCCATAGCGTATGGAGTGATATCATAGACATTGTAATAGAAAGTTATCCCTTCTTTGCTTAAATAGAAATTTTCGGTTGGAGTGATGTCTCCGGTAGAAGCATAGCCCATATCTTCCAATGCTTCGTGAGTCGTCACTTTATTATCAGCCATGAGCTGGTTCCATATTAAGTCGGTCAGCGCATCTTTATATTCTCCTACGAAGATGTCATCGAGACGGAGCGGGCGCATCAGTGTGAGGTCCATATTCAGATAGGTAGTCATGTAAATGCCGTGTGCGCCTCCGGTATATTCGTTATAGTCGATGCGATATACAAGCAAGTCCTTTTCATATAGTTGTACATGGCTTTCTATACCTTTATAATATGAATACCAGGCACCGATGGAGGATTCGTCCTCTTTGTCTTTTTCGTCTTCGGCATACATCGGTTCCAGATCACGGCGATACTCGTTGACATAATTCTCTGTATATTGCTTTATAACCTCCTCCGGCTTTTCTCCGATATACTTGTCGCCGAAACAAGCGGATATGAAATAGGCATTCAGACTGTCTTTCAGCATATCATCCGTTGACTTGTCGGAATAGGTGAAATTGATGATGATGTTACATGCCGGTTTGGCTGTATCATTAAAGAGGTGTGCCGTCTCATTTACCCGGATACTATCGAACTGTAACGCACCTGTGTTTTTGTTCATCTTGTCATGACAAGAAAAGAAAAAGCCGCTTACCGAAAGTATAATAGCAAGCAAACTGACATATTGTTTTTTCATACTCGTTTTTTCTATAAATTCTACATTTGTTCTATCATTCACTATTGACAAATATAGATGAAATTCATGAATCGGACGAATAAAAACAGAAAAATATTCAGGTATTCGCTCTTTCGGTAAGCTGCTTTTCTTGTAGAGTGCGGAAATGAGGCTTAGTGGTTGCAGACTTTACTTATGTCTACTGTAAACCCATTTTCTACCGGCATGAATTTTCCTTTCTTCTTCAGAAATTCGATGAGGGTATCCACATCCATATCTTCTGCCGAACAGGCATAGAAATGTTGTTGTTCACCGAACTGTTGAATGATTGCTTCCCGTAATGATGCTTCCGAGTAGCTATTGCCTTCCATCATGTGGAGGACTTCATGAGCATGTAATTGTTCCATAATCTTTTTTTTCTGCAAAGATAAGGCAGAGATTGCCCGGAGTTTGTAACATATGTGACAATGTTATATTAATATTCATTGAAAATTGAAAATAACCATTTCGCCATGTGTCCCTATTCTGAAAGGTGGTCCCCATAGAGACAGTCCGGAAGATACATATATATGCGTGTTTCCCCATTGGCGATAACCGTGGCTTTGCTCGAATATATAATCAGTCACCCAATTGATAGGCCATATTTGTCCGTGGTGTGTATGCCCGCTGAATTGCAAGTCGATGCCGGCAGCTTCCGTTTCTTTCAGGTTAAAAGGTTGATGATCCAATAATATGGTAGGTTTGCTCTGATCGACACCTGCCATTAACTCTTGCAGGGAACGACGCTTGCGGTTATGACGGTCGTCACGTCCTATCAGTTGTATGCCGTTAGGAAGTGTAACTACCGAATCGCGCAATAACTGTATAGGAGTGTGTTTTATATATCGGATACTTTCATCAATACCACTGATGTATTCGTGATTGCCGGGCACCATGTAGATGCCCATAGGAGCTTTCAAGTCAGCCAGTTCTTCCGCCATATTCTCTGTATAAAGAGGTACGACACTGCTGTCAATCAAGTCACCACTAATCAGTATAAGGTCAGGACGTTGCGCATTGATCATTTCCACATATCCTTTTAATGCTGCTTTCCCTGTACCGTTTCCCAAATGAACATCACTGATAGCGACGATTTTAATTGCTTGGGTAGTATCTTTATATTGTTTTCCGGTTAAAATGCTGACTACATTGGTTTCCGGATGGTGATAGTTGTAGACTCCATATCCCAACAATGCTAATGTGAATAGCAGGGATAAATGAAATCTATATTTACAAACGACTTTAAATAATCTCAAGATGTCAAACACAAGCAGGAGTAAAGCCATGTATAAAGTAAATATCAACCAACTTGTTCCGATGATGTACATTGAATGGGAGATAAATGCAGGCATTGCAAGATTACGAGCCGACATTGTAACGAAAAAGGATAAGGCGCATCCCCAAAATAAAACGGTTAAGAGTATTTTCGCCCCAAGAGATTTAACTTTCAGAGCTTGTCTTGCACTGATAAATATATAGGCATTGCCTGCCAGATAAAGTGTGACAATAAGGAGTAGATATGTAAGCATAATGTTTACTTGAAAATCAACGAATTTATTCGGGGCAAAGATAGGTCTTATTGTTGAGTAAAAAGAGTTAATTGTGCTGATATGACTCTAAAATACCCAAATAATGACCGAGAGAATCTATTTGTAATGGGGATTGAATCTTAATAACGAAAACATATAGGAAAAGTCTGTTTTTATTTCTATCTTTGCCCCCTGAAATGAAAAGACTAGCCTACATATCCGTACTGTTTCTTTCTCTCCTGATTATCTATTCAGGAGGTGGAGTCTCTATTGTGCGTTATTGCTGTGCCCGTTGTGAAACGGTGCAGAGCTGTTGTGATACAGGCTGTCCGAAGTGTAAAAAGACTCATACTTGTGATTCAAAAAAAGGTTGTAACGATAAGGGTTGTACAGCTACTATCTATAAGCTTGATTTGATGAAACATACTACTGAACTGACAACATCAGCTTTAGTAGTCGATCTTTTGTGTGAGCATTTTTGCTATCTGTTGACTCCGACTTATGCGGATAAACCGGTAGAATATGATAGTCTGACCTCTCCGCCACCTCTCTGTTCGAGGCAGAAGCTGGCGCTATATTCCACTTATATTATTTAGCCACTATTTCTTTCTTATTTATTCCTTTGCTTTCTATCGAATATGGAAGTAAAGTGAAACTGAATGCAACTAAGTTGCATGAGAAATGAATTAATTTTGTATCTCGAAAGTAACTTTAGAAAGAATGAAATATATGATAATAGGACTGTTCCTGTTATTTGCCGGTAATCTATATGCGCAAGTACGGGGAACAGTGAAAGATAGTACTGGGGAGGCTATTCCGGGTGCAAATGTGTTCTGGATGAATACAGGACAAGGAGTGACAACTAAGGAAGATGGTAGTTTTTCTATTGTAAAACCTTCCAAAAGTCACATGTTAATAATCAGTTTTATTGGTTTTCAGAATGATACCATTCATGTGAGCAGTAAAAATCAGCAGTTGGATATTGTGCTTCGTGATGGAGTGGAATTGAATGAGGTGAATATTGTCACTCGCAAACTGGGGACGATGAAATTACGCAGTAGTGTGATGAACGAAGATATGATAAGCAGTGCTGAATTGAGTAGAGCTGCTTGTTGTAATCTGGGTGAAAGTTTTGTGACCAATCCTTCGGTAGATGTGAGCTATTCTGATGCAGCAACAGGGGCCAAGCAGATTAAATTGTTGGGACTGTCCGGCACTTATGTGCAGATGTTGACGGAAAACATTCCGAATTATCGTGGGGCAGCTTCTCCTTATGGACTAGGTTATGTTCCCGGTCCGTGGATGCAGAGTATACAAGTTTCCAAAGGAACATCTTCAGTAAAGAATGGTTATGAAGCCATCACCGGACAGATTAACGTGGAATTTAAGAAACCGCAGTTGCCGGAAGCCGACTGGGTATCTGCCAATCTTTTTGCAAGCACTACCAACCGGTATGAAGCCAATGCAGATGCTACATTAAAGATTTCCAAACGATGGAGTACTTCTTTGCTGGCACATTATGAGAATGAGACTAAAGCGCATGATGGCAATGATGACGGATTTGTGGATATTCCTCAAGTAGAGCAGTACAATGTGTGGAACCGATGGGCATATATGGGCGACCATTATGTTTTTCAGGCAGGTATCAAAGCTCTTTCCGAAACACGTACCAGCGGACAGGCCAATCATGGAGGGGCAATACACTCCGGTGATTTATATAAAGTGGGGATTGATACAGAACGTTATGAATTCTTCACCAAGAATGCTTACATATTTAATAAGGAGAAGAATACGAATCTGGCTTTGATTCTTTCCACCACTTTGCACAATCAGGATGCTACGTATGGACGCAAACTGTATAATGTGGATCAAACCAACGTTTATGCTTCGTTGATGTTTGAAACGGATTTTAATCCGCAGAACAGCTTTTCTGCAGGATTAAGCTTTAATTATGATGCTTACGACCAGCATTATCGTTTGGAGAATAATACGGATAATCCTCTCAAAGCTTTTGAAAAGGAAGCCGTTCCCGGTGCATACGTGCAATATACGTTGAACCTGAATGATAAATGGATGGTGATGGCGGGCTTGCGTGGAGACTACAGTAACGAACATGGTTTCTTTGTGACTCCGCGTGCACATCTTAAATACAATCCGAATGATTATGTGAACTTCCGTCTTTCTGCCGGAAAAGGGTATCGTACCAATCATGTGCTGGCGGAAAACAATTATCTGCTTTCCAGTAGTCGTAAGGTAGAAATAGCTAAGAATCTGGATATGGAAGAAGCATGGAATTACGGTGCCAGTGTATCTACTTATATTCCCATATTCGGCAAAACGCTGAATGTAAATGCAGAATACTATTATACAGATTTTTTGAAACAAGTAATAGTGGATATGGATAGCAACCCTCATGAAGTGGCTTTCTATAATTTGAATGGACGTTCTTACTCGCATGTATTCCAGGTGGAAGCAAGTTATCCTTTTTTCAAAGGATTTACCTTGACAGGAGCTTATCGACTCACGGATGCAAAAACGACTTACAAGGGGGTGCGAATGGAGAAACCTCTAACCAGCAAATACAAAGGCTTGCTCACTGCTTCTTACCAGACTCCGCTGGGGATTTGGCAGTTTGATGCAACACTGCAACTGAATGGTGGAGGTAGGATGCCTGCTCCTTATGAATTGGGAGATGGACAGTTGTCCTGGGAACGTCGTTATGGTAGTTTTGAGCAGTTGAGCTTACAGGTGACACGTTATTTCCGCCGCTGGTCTATCTATGTAGGAGGTGAGAACCTGACCAATTTCAAACAAAAGAATCCGATTATCGATGCGGCAAATCCTTGGGGAAGCAACTTTGATTCCACTATGATATGGGGACCGGTACACGGGGCCAAAGGATATATCGGAATACGTTTTAATTTAGCAAGAAATAGTGAGTAAAAACTAGGAATAGTGAGTAGCGAAACGATCGCATAGAAAATAAAGAATACTAATTTTAAACTGATAGGAAAAATGAAAACAAAAAGATGGATGGCCACTTGCGTGGTGGCTCTTTTGAGTGTAGCAGCTGTATTGGCAAAAGATATTCGTGTAGTCGTATTTAAAGTGTCCCAGATGCATTGTGAGAAATGCGAAAAGAAAGTAAAGGACAATATGCGTTTTGAAAAAGGATTGAAGGATATTGCGACCGAAGTAAAAACTAGAATGGTGACTATCACGTATGATGCCGAGAAAACAAATGTAAAGAAGTTACAGGCAGGGTTTAATAAGTTTAAGTATGAAGCTGAATTTGTAAAAGAAACAAAGAAAGGTGATCAAAAGACTGATAAGAAGTAATTGAACAAATACCAGTGTTAGCTTGTTTCTATAAATAAACAATGGTTCTTTCCCGACTCCTAAGGGGTCGGGAAAGGCATAAACTATAATTATATGGGTAACACAATAAAGAAGGCATTTCCTGTACTTAATATGCACTGTGCAGGATGTGCTAATAATGTAGAAAAAACAGTGAAAAAATTGCCGGGAGTTATCGAGGCTTCCGTTAATTTTGCTACCAATACGTTGACCATTTCTTATGAGAAGGATCAGCTGACTCCCGGAGAAATCCGTGCGGCTGTGCTTGCGGCAGGTTATGATCTGATTGTGGAAGAAGCCCACAAGGAGGAACGCCGGGAAGAGGAGCAGCATAAGCGTTACACTCGTTTGAAGTGGAAAGTGATTGGGGCTTGGATTTTGGTAGTGCCGTTGCTGGTATTTTCCATGATACTGATGCATGTACCCTACTCTAATGAGATTCAGATGGTACTTGCTATCCCTGTCATGGTCTTTTTCGGAGGTGGTTTCTTTACCGGAGCTTGGAAACAGGCTAAACTGGGACGGAGCAATATGGATACACTGGTTGCACTTAGTACTTCCATTGCTTTTCTGTTCAGTCTGTTCAATACGTTCTTCCCCGAATTTTGGTATGCTCGTAGATTGGAACCGCACGTTTATTATGAGGCTTCTGCGGTGATTATCGCTTTCGTTCTTACCGGAAAATTGATGGAGGAACGTGCTAAAGGCAATACCTCGACTGCTATTCGCAAGTTGATGGGAATGCAGCCTAAAGTAGCCCGGGTTCTGCGCAATGGAGTGGAAGAGGAGATCTTGATCGAGAACCTCCAGATAGGTGATATGGTTGTTGTACGTCCGGGAGAACAAATACCGGTGGACGGTCAGCTTTCCGAAGGCGATTCCTATGTTGACGAAAGTATGATTAGTGGTGAACCGGTTCCGGTAGAAAAGAAGAAAGGCGATAAAGTCTTGGCAGGAACGATCAACCAGCGTGGCTCGTTTATCATACATGCCACACAGGTAGGTAGTGAAACGGTGCTTGCCCGCATCATTTCCATGGTGCAGGAAGCACAGGGCAGCAAAGCTCCCGTGCAACGTATCGTCGACCGCATTACCGGAATTTTCGTACCTGTCGTATTGGGGATTGCTATCCTGACATTTGTTTTATGGGTTGCCATCGGTGGCAGTGAATATATCTCTTATGGCATTCTGTCGGCTGTTTCTGTCCTTGTCATTGCTTGTCCATGTGCTTTGGGACTTGCTACGCCTACTGCATTGATGGTGGGAATAGGCAAAGCTGCCAGCCAGCATATTCTGATTAAAGACGCGGTAGCTTTGGAACAAATGCGTAAAGTGGATGTCGTTGTACTGGATAAAACCGGGACATTGACTGAAGGACACCCTACTGCTACCGGATGGTTATGGGCACAATCGCAGGAACCTCATTTCAAAGATGTGCTTTTAGCTGCGGAAATGAAATCGGAACATCCGCTTGCCGGTGCTATCGTGTCTGCTCTTCAGAACGAGGAGAAGGTAAAACCCGCTGCATTGGACAGCTTCGAGAGTATTACGGGAAAAGGAATCAAGGTCTCTTATGAGGGACATACCTATTGGGTAGGTAGCCATAAGCTCCTAAAAGATTTCAGTGCGACAGTAAATGATGTGATGGCTGAAATGCTGGTTCGCTATGAATCGGATGGCAATGGTATCATCTACTTTGGACGTGAAAATGAATTATTGGCTATCATTGCCGTTTCTGACCCGATAAAGGCTACTTCTGCCGAAGCGGTAAAAGAACTGAAACGTCAAGGCATTGACATCTGTATGTTGACGGGTGACGGGCAGCGGACGGCATTAGCTGTTTCTTCCCGTTTAGGAATTGAACGTTTTGTCGCTGACGCTCTGCCGGATGATAAGGCCGAGTTTGTGCGTGAGCTTCAAATGCAGGGAAAGAAAGTCGCTATGGTAGGAGATGGTATCAACGATTCGCAGGCTTTGGCACTGGCTGACGTGAGCATTGCCATGGGGAAAGGTACTGATATTGCTATGGACGTGGCTATGGTAACTTTGATGACATCGGATTTATTGCTGCTTCCTAAAGCTTTTCAGTTATCAAAGCAGACGGTCAAACTGATTCATCAGAATCTTTTCTGGGCGTTTATTTATAATCTGATCGGCATTCCTATTGCTGCCGGTATTTTGTTCCCATTGAACGGTTTGTTATTGAATCCGATGTTGGCAAGTGCTGCAATGGCCTTCTCCAGTGTGAGTGTAGTGCTCAATTCATTGAGCTTGGGAAGAAAATGAGTAAGCGACTGTACAAAGAAAACAAATTGTAAGTAAATAATAAACGGTGAATACTTTGCGGATCGTGCGCAACTTGTTCACCGTTCATTTTTGGGGATTCTATAATTTTATCCTCTATCGCTCTTCGTAGGAATTATCTGTTCCTGAATTCCAATGGTGTCATTCCTACGTACCGCCTAAAATACTTACCAAAGAATGAGGCGCTGGGGAAGTTTAGTGAGTAAGCTATCTCTTGGATAGTCATATTAGTTCCTTTCAGTTTCGCCTTGGCGTCCATGACCACAATATACGCAATGGTATCCAGCACACTTTTGCCTGTCACTTGTTTTACGGTTGTACTTAGATGTTGAAGCGATATTCCTAGTTTATCTGCGTAGAATTGTGCACGACGTTCATCTTTATAATTCTCGGTGATGGCTTGAATCAATTCCCGGCAAATTTCCTTTTTACGGTTCGAACTATTGTTTTCACCCGGAAATTTACGATATATCAATCGTATGCTTGTCAAGATAGTCTGAAGAGATAATTCAACCAATTCAGAATCCATTTCAAAGTTTTCATTACAACTGACACGCGATAATAGAGCAAAATAGTCTTTCAGATAACTGGCTACTTCTTCATTGAGAGGGATTACCGGCTGTTCTATCAGTTTTGGGTATTCATTACCGATGTTTTTCATCAGATTGATTCGTCCGGCACAATAGGCGGAAAAACCGGCAAAGCAGAGACATACTTTTTCTGTTTTCTCCCGAAATTGGATGATTGTTCCCGGTAATAATGTTATCAGGTCATTCGGACGGATTTCATAATCAAGCAGATTGATGGAGGCTTTCATCGAGCCTTCAGTGCAGATGGCAACAATACATGCCTGCAACCGACAAGATTGCTTATAGATATTGAGAATGTCTTCCGTAACATTCGTCCATGCTAATACTTCGGTAGGCAAGTCTACCTGTGGGAAGTCCATTT
>ENA-UOIV01000127-UOIV01000127.1-human-gut-metagenome-genome-assembly--contig:-C59-NODE-127-length-89401-cov-19.574754_pt1 | contig 89401 bp, 111 predicted proteins | sample MGYA00242333_ERZ723880 | MGnify/ENA metagenome assembly ERZ723880 | reverse complement strand
GAGCGTTCGGTTCGCATCCGAGAGGTCGAGAGTTCGAGTCTCTTCAGGTCCACCAAATGGCGAGAAAGTTCTAAAAATGAGGACTTTCTCGCCTTTTTTGTTAGGCCCTGTATCTCATGCGCCTGCATTTTCCTGAAGAGCGTAAAATGGAAGCGACTGGGCGTTGAATTCGTCAAAGCTGAACTTGAAGTTTATCTCCATCCTGTAGTCCCTGCCGACGTACACTGAATCGATGAGCTGGGAGAGTATCATCTTCCGCGCCTCAAAGCTGCTTTTGGAATAGAGGTCGGCCCAGCTCAGGAGCTGGTCGTACTCGTCTCGTATACTCTGGGCAGAGGCAAGAAGGTCGTCGAGCGACGCCTGCGCTTCTTCCTCACGGGCCTGCGCAGCTCTGAGCCTGTCTGCGGCTTCGGACATGAGCGAGTTGAGCAGCTGGGCGTTGAGCGGGCTTTCACCGCGTATAACCTTGATGGTCTCGGCGCGGTAGTCGTCCAGCTCCTTGACAATGCCGTCTATCTCGTCCTCTGCCTGCTCCAACCGTATACGGGCCAGCTCGATCTCACGCTCGCGCTGCTTGTCGATGACCTCGGCCTCCGGCGCTGCGGCTATCTCCGCGAGCTTCATCCGCACGACCTGTTCGACCATAGAATCCACCTTGGGTACAGAGTAGCCGGACTGCCCGTCGCATTCGCCGGGATGCCGGACGTTGTAGTGGCACTGGTAGCGGATGTACTTGGCCATCGGGACGTTCCGGTTCTTCTTGCGCCCGCTGGTCGTGAGCGTCAACCTGTTGCCGCAGTGGGCGCAGAAGATGTTGCCGACGAGCAGGGAGCTGCCCTTGCAGTTGCGCGGCACAGAGCTGCGAGGCATGGTGCGCTCGCGCATTATCTGCTGGGCGCGGTCAAAGGTGGCGTCGTCGATGATGCGCAGTTCCTCCAGATATGCCGACCGGCTGTCGCCGTTCTTGATGATGCCGGTATACATCACGTTCTTGATGATGCGGTTGAGCGTGGTGTTGGGGAAGCCCTTACCGTCGCGGCTGTGTATACCGGACTCGTGGAGGTATTTGCAGAGCCTCTGCGCCCCATAGCCCTCGTCGACGTACTTGCGGAATATGAGCCGCACGATCTCGGCCTCGTCCTGGTCGATGGCCAGGTCGCAGACCTCGCGGTTGCGCTTGTTGACGCGCCCGCGCTTTTCAAGGCGGTAGCCGTAAGGCACGGTGCCGCCGGTGTATAGACCCGCTTCCGTCATCTGACTGAGGCGGGTCTTTACACGTATTGAGGTCTTGATGCTCTCGCCGGAGGCCTGCCAGTAGCGTATGTAGTTCATCAGCTTGTCAACGTGATTGTCGAACCTCTGCTGGCCCTCGGTGGCGCTCCAGACCTCGATGCCGTTTCGGACGAACCACTCCACAACAAATGGCGTCTCGTCGTCGCGGCGTCCGAGGCGGTCAAACATGAAAACGAGCAGGATGTCGAATTTCCCATCCACGGCGTCGCGCTGTATCTCCTGAATGGCGTCGCGGTCCCGCGCTGAGACCTTGAAGCCGGAGACGCCTTTTTCGGATAGCTCGCGCACGATGCTCCAGCCCTGAGCCGCCGCAAATTCACGGCAGCGCTGTTTCTGCATGGGTATGTCGTCCTTTTCGACCTGGCCGAGAGTGGATACACGGTAAAGGCAATAGACGCGCTTGACGGTAAAGTAAGTATCGTAGTTGTTCATCATACACACCTCATCTTGATGTGTCTGATCTTTGCTGCCTGTCCGCGATATGTGATTTTCAAGGTGCTCTGCCGACATTATCTCACACCCTGTCCTCGGCGGCAATGTTGTCGTGCCTGTACGAATTGAGCAGGATGCCCCTGACGTTCGCCATAATGGAGACCTTGTCCGGGCAGTCCTTGCATTTCACGCGGACGAGACAGCCGTCCAGAACGCAGACCTGCTCGCCGCTGGAGTTGATGGGAGCCGAAAGCGAATTTGTGTTTTTCATGTATTTCGCTCCGTTTCTTATGGGATGTTCCGCCGTGTTTGCCACGCGCCCCGGCGGTATGGGGATACAGCGAGCCGCCGCTGGCGCGGCTGTCATAGCTCCACAGCATCGGACTAACCGTGTGCCGCAGGGCTGCCCCCAAGTCCTCGGGAGCGCGTGAGCAAGTACCTTTATCCCCTGCGCTTTCGTTGCGAAACTGGCTTGCCAAAGCCGTTTTTGGGGCCGCGTTCATCGCTCGGGCTCACGCCGTCATCGCGCCGCGCCCCACGTCGCTGACCGTCTCCGGTCACGCAGGTTCTGTGCTCGCTGTACCGTGTATTCAGTTGTAAAAGACTCTCAAGAAGTATTGCTTCTCACTATACAGGCAGTGGGAAAGACGATTTGGCAACGCTTAACTCAAATTTTTTCTAATTCGTGCAATATGACGACTGATATTCTGATGTGAGCACGAAAAAACTTTGGCTGCCTCCCTATAAGACTTGCCGTCAATCACAATTTGCGTAAGCAGCTCCAAGTCTGCGTCTGAAAGCCCATGCAGCCGCTCGACTAACTGCGGGTCGCTTATCTCATCGAGCCAGCTATAGCGCTCTGCGGGCGGTTCAAATGCCTGAACATAGCAAGAGCCGCAGGCCGTCTCCAACGGACGCCTGCGGCTCTCATACGCTCTGTCGCGGTTGAATTGTTCGAGGTCGAAGCGACGCATCTCCTCGATGTCGTCCTCGCTCATTCCTTCTTTTCTGTACCAGGACGCTTTTCGTTTCCACTCAGCGTCAAATTTTCGCTTTTCCTTGGCGTAGTTGTATGCCATTAAAATGACCTCCTGCTTTGATTTGGATGGGATCAAAACAGGAGGTCAGGGGTATTTGGCTACGTAGCACTGCCAGCGCCTAGGGCGCATTGATGCTCATAAGCCTATAGTCTAAGTAGAGCAGTAATATAGAGAAAGAGGGTGCGGATTGATTAGTACTCTTGGATCACTGAGTACTCTGTGGGGCTTTCCACATAATTGCCATTGGAATCATATATCACACCTGCAAGGTTATCACAAAGAAAAGCCGCCCAAAAATGGACGGCTTTAATTATTTCCGTTATTCCCCGAGGCCGGAGGGCGGCAGCTTGGGGTACAGCAGCAGCTCGAAGTTATCGAACGGCCCGTTGCGGCCGGAACGGTGGAGCTTGGTGTACTCGACTTTTTCCAGCACGTCCTTGAGCATATCGTTCTTGGCCTGCGCGGAGGGCAGGGCAGCGTAGACCTCGAGCAGCTTTTCGACCTTGGGAATGATATTCCGACGGGAGGCGGCGCGAGCCTCCTCCTCGGCCAGCTCGGAGGTGAGGGAGGCGATATTCTCTTGAGCGGCATTGATACGCCCGGTGATAGACCGGGAGCGGGAGAGGAACATCTCGGTATCGTAGACCCCCTGCTCCAAGAGGTCGTGGGTGCGCTCGAGCTGACGTTGAAGCGTCTCCACCTCGGACTGGGCCTTGCGGATGGACTTGGCTTTCAGCTCCATGAGGGCCTGCTCCTCGGAGGGAGGGCGATCAGACCATTCGAGGCGGTAATCGTCCAGCCATTGGGCGAGGGCTTGCAGCAGCCGCTCCTCCACGATGTCATACTTTGAGCCGACGTTATCGCAAGCGCGGTTGGGGCACATAAGCAGCCCGCCGTATGCGTTGGGCCGGAGGACGATACTGCGGCCGCATTTGCCGCAGACGAGCACCCCGGCCAGAGGGTTGGTGACGGTGTTGGCGGCTTGGACGGGCGGAGGCCCTTTCCGGGAAATCAGCTCTTGGGCCGCGAGGAAAACGGCCTCGTCAACGATGGCCGGGTGCAGGCCGTCAACAAAGACCTGCTCCTCCTCGGGAGCGGTGTAGTGCTCGACCCGGACGGAGCTGCCAATAACGCGCTTTTTCGTCTTGTGGACGTTCCAGCGGATTTTGCCAATGTAGACGGGGTTTTCGAGGATAGACTGAATCGTGGTGCTGCTCCAACACGGCGCGCCGCCCGGAGGGGTAACGCCCATGCGGTCGAGGCGCACGGCAAGCGAGTACGTCCCCAGCTTTTTCACCTCGCCGCCCTCCCCCTCCTCGCCGGAGGTGTAGAGCCGGAAGATGAAGCGGACAATATCGGCCTCGGCCTCGACCGGGCGCAGCGTCCAGCCCTTATCGTTCGGCACGCGGATTTTCTCGTAGCCATAGGGGGCCACCCCGGAGACCCACTTGCCCTCTTTGGCGGCGGCAAGGCGGCCCCGCTGCAAGCGGCGGTTGATGGTTTTATACTCCCGGCGGGACATGAACAGGCCAAACTCGAAATACTCCTCGTCGTACTCGTTGTTGGGGTCGTAGACCTTGAGCGGGGTGACGATTTTGGTGCCGGAATACTTGAACGTCTGCGCCATGATGCCTTGGTCGATGGTGTCGCCACGGGCCAGACGCTCCACCTCGACGACGAGCACGCCAGCCCAGCGGCCTTGCTCGACCTCTTGGAGGAGGTGCTGAATAACGGGGCGGGAGGCGATGGTCTCGCCGGAGACGACCTCCCGGTAAATTTGGGTGACGTTGAGCCGGTCGCGCCGGGCGACTTCCAGCAGGAGCTTTTCGTGGCGGGCCAGCGTTTCGCCCTCGCCGTGGGCCTCGGCCTCGATGTCTACGCGGGACTTGCGGAGGTACATACAGTACTCCTCGGCGGAGGACAGGGGTGGGTATTTGCGCATAGGGATTCACCTCCAAAGGAAACGCCCCTCACCGGGAGGGGCGAAAGTCCACGTAGATCACATTGCCGACCCGCTTTTGTATTCGACGGCTCCGTCTTTCTTGATGTTGAACGCGATTTCCATATCGGCCTGCATGAGCTTATCCAGCAGAGCGTCCACGGAGTTTTTGAGCTGGCTCTGCATAGCCATGAGGTCAGACAGGGCAACGGGGTCGGTAACGGCCCCGCCGGAGGCCTCGATTGCCTTGCGGATGTCCGCCCGCTGGGATTGGAGTGTGTGAAGCAGCTCCTCGTACACCCGGAGGCGTTCAGGCCGGGCGAGCTGCATATCGCGGGACAGCAGCAGGTAGAAGCTATCGAAGCACTTGGAGACGACCGGGCGCAGCTCGGCGGGCATATTCTTGAAATGCCGCTCAAAGTTCACCTTGTCGTTGAAAAAGACCTGCTCAACGTGGTTGCGCTCGTCGGAGTAGCCCAGCAGGTAGTCCGTGGACACGCCGAAGTAATCGGCCAGCCAGCAGACGGTATCGAGGTCAGGCTCCTTGCCCTCCGTTTCGTACCCGGAGACGGTGGAACGCTTTTTGTGAATGAGCCTCGCCAAGTCCTCTTGGGTAAGGCCGCGCTCTTTGCGCAGGGAAATCAGACGGTTGGAAAAGTTTTGCATAGACAGCACCTCCACGGTTAAATTTAATCATAGCATTTTTGCCCCGTTTTGTGTAGTAATTGCCCCTAAAATCGGCAAATATCAAGGGTTTGCGAAAAAAGTTCTTGAAATTGGTTGACTTTGCCCCAAAAAGGGACTATAATGCTCTACAGAACCCCAAAACGGGACACACGCAAGGAAAGGAGCGAGAACATGAGAGCGAAGTTGCAGCAGTTGCGGAAATCGAACGGCTACACCCAGCAGACGTTCAGTGCTGCGGTGGGAACGAGCCGCAGCCACTACGCGCAGATCGAGACGGGAGACAAGCAGCCCGCGTTGCGGCTCGCACTTCGGATTAAGCGAGTGCTGAACTACTACGGCGACGACATTTTCGACAACACCATGCCCGTAGGCCGGAAGTAAATTTTTTTACCCCGGAACGCCCCAAAATGGGGCACAGAGGGCAAAAAGAGACGAAAGAGTGTCGCTGTTCGCGTCAAGTCTCTTGTCTGAACCTGTAATAATTCTACCGCGAGAGGGGGCGAAAATAAATGTCAAGGCAGGCTACAAAAGCCGTAGGCAATCGGTACTACGAGGCCCGAATGCGGGCGGCAAAGTACAACGAAAAGCTCTTGACAAGGGCGGGGGCGATTGAATACCTCCCCGGAGTGACGGAGGACAGCCTCAAGAAGTACGAGCTGGACATCACGAGGCCGCCGAACATCGTGGTCGCGCTGATGGCAGACGCATACAACGAGCCGGAGCTGCGGTCTTGGTACTGCGTGAATGAGTGTCCGCTGGGAAAGGATTGCCGGGAGATACCCGAAATGCCCGCAGAGCGGGCCTTGATACGGCTCCAAAACTCGGTCTACGAGATGGAGGAGGTCACAAAGCAGCTATCGCTCATCATGGAGGACGGAGAGGTAACGGCTGGGGAGTGGGCCACGTTGGAGGAGGTACAGAAAAAACTCCTCGAGTTCCGCCGGAGGGCAGACGAAAACCTCGCCGTGCTGGAAAAGGCGGCGAGGCTCGGAAAATTCGATTAGGGAGGTGCGAGATGGTTGCGGCGAATGTTGTCAGGGATTTCCACATCGGGAATACCCGAATACGGATAGCTGACAACTACTGCAAAAAGACGGCCAGCGAGGTCGAGTGGCTTTTGCAGCGTATCGCACAGCAGGCGCAGAGGCAATTCAACGCAGCGGCCGCAGCCGGAATTTATGAACAGGAGCAAGATACGGAAATACCCACCGATTGTTGTCACGATGGCAACGGCGGTTATGCTGGCGGGGGCGGCGTTCAGCACGATAGCGCAAGGAACCCCTGCACCAGCGCCCAGCCTACCGGGAGCGGTTTATGAGCCGCAGGTGGTAGCGACAGCGGCCCCGGCGACCACCATCCGCCCGGAGGCCACGCCGGAGCCGGAGACCGCGCCAGAGGCAACGGAGGCCCCGGAGGAAAATACATACGAGAGCCTGATTGGAAGCCGGGACTGGGGCGCGGAGGACGCGGAGCTGCTGATGAAAATTGCGATGGCCGAGGCAGAGGGCGAAAGCGTCGAGGGCAAGGCGCTGGTAATGCTTGTAGTCCTCAACCGGGTATGGAGCGACGAGTTCCCCGACACCATCGAGGAAGTCATATTTCAGCCGAGGCAGTTTTCCGTCACGGAGCCGGGCGGCAGGTACTACACGACGGAGCCGGACGAGGGGTGCCGGGAGGCACTGGCCCTCATAAGCACAGGATGGGACGGCAGCCAAGGGGCCTTATACTTCGAGAGCTGCGAAAGCGATAGCTGGCACAGCAGGAACCTCGAGTATCTGTTCCAAGAGGGCAACCACAGATTTTACCGTTAGGAGGCGGGCGACATGACGAGACAGGAAGCGCGGCGCAGGAGACGGCGCAGGCAAAGCCTCCGCCGGGCGGCGGCTTGGACGGTGGTATTCACGGCGGAGCTGCTGGCGGCGGGCCTGCAGGCGGGAGTGGCCGCAGCGATTTTAATTCCGCTGGCGCACAAGCTGCGCGGATACAGCGCGGTCGGCGGCGAATGGCTTTTGATTGGCATTCTGTTCTGCGGAGCGTTTTTCATCATCCACAAACAGGTGTGCGACAAGATTTTCGAGGAGGGAAAACACGGATGAAGTTCAACGAGTGCCCGTACTGCGGGGCGCACCTCGACTTTGGCGAGGCTTGCGACTGCACAGCGCGGGAGCCGGAGGACGGCCAGAGGGCCGCGAAAGGAGGCGAGCAGCACGGAGGCGACATTACAGCAGCAGGCGGAGCAGTACCTCGGGACGTCGATTAACCCGCTGGAATGGGACGACGCGAAAGCCTACGCGGAGCACAAGCTCAATCGGATTATCGAACGCGAGGGCGACGCAGACGGAGCGCGGCGAGAGCCGTGGTATCTGGCGCAGCTTATCGCAGAGACAGTCCGGGGCAACCGTTTTTCCAGCCTGACACAGCTCATTTACGAGATTACCGAACAATTTGGGGTAAAAAAAGAACAGCCCACGTCCGAAAACGTGAGCCGTCCTAAAACCGATACCCCTATTGTAGCACAAGAAACCAGCGAATGCAATAGGAGGATTTGACATGGCGAACAGTTTGGCGACGACCGGCAGCGGTCACAACGCATTGCAGATTACGCAGCAGTACCCGGCGGAGCGGTTTAATTTGCTCGTACCGATGCAGACGGTGGCAGAGATTGCCGACATCCACAAGCCGGTGATGAACGTGGTTCAGATTTCCACAAAGCCGGAGGACAAGGAAATCTACTTGCAGGAGAAAGGGTCACGGGAATGGACGGGCCGCGACGGGCAGTTCCACCCCGCGAAGCCGGAGGGATGGGCGCTCACGAAAAAGGGCCTCAACAAGCTCATGCGGGCGGCGGGCATTAAGATTTTGAACACCCGGCCTGTCGTGCCGTCCACCTGCCAGAAGTGCGCGGAGGTCAACAAGGGCATTGGCCGTCCGGTGAATTGCGGGGCCTGCCCGAACAAAGACGTGAAGTTCGAGGCCCGCATTTCCGTCCCCCAGCTTACCGGGGAGAACATCGAAATCGTGGCCCACAAGGAAATCATCGTGCAGGACGTTACGGACGGCATGAGCGACAACCAGCGCAAGGAGTTCTTGAAGTTCCGCTCGGAGATGTGCGAGACCAAGGCCATCAACCGGGCGCTCCGGGCGGCCATGCACATCAAGGGCACGTACACCCTCGAGGAGCTGCGCAAGCCGTTTGTGGTGGCCTACCTCGTTCCGAACCTTGACAACGAACTGGTGAAGCAGGAGGCCGTCAAGCACTTCTTTTCCTCGGCGCAGGAAATTTACGGCGGCCACGTCTCGGAGGCGAGGCGGGCCATCTTCATCGAGGACGACGTGGAGGAGGGCATGGAGTACGAGACCCCCGGCCAGCCGATTACGGAGCCGGAGAACGCCGCCTACCGCGATATGCCGGAGGAACACCCGAGGCAGACGCAGCAGCGGCAGCAGGTGGCAGCAGAGGCCGCGCCGGATTACGACCCGACCATCTGCTCCGAGTGCGGAGCGAAATGCAGCAACGGCGTGGTGAAGTACAGTCAGGAGCAGTTCGGCCGGACACTGTGCATGAGCTGCCAGCGCAAGATGGGAGGTAATCAGTAATGGCGATCAGAGTTTTACATACGGGCGACCTCCATATCGGAAATTTCCCCGGCCCGGAGAAAAACGGGGAGAACGCGAGATACCTCGACATCTGCAAGTGCCTCGCCGCGCTCGTGGAGGGGGCCAAGGAGCAGAAACCGGGGATTGCGGTTATCGCGGGCGACATCTTCCATCAGGCGCGGGTGTGGAGCGACCGGGGCCTCAAAGAGCAGCAGACGGCGGTGAAGTTCCTGCGGGAGCTTTCGGCTATTTGCCCGGTGGTGGTTATGCGAGGCACGCCGAACCACGACAGCGAGCAGCAGTTTGAAATGCTCAAGACCGCGTTCGAGGACGACGGCGAGGTGAAAATCATCACGGAGCCGCAGGTGGTTGAAGTTTTCAGCGGGGCATACGGCTGGGTTCAGGTCGCTTGCCTCCCCGGATTCGACCGGGGATATTACCGGGCGCAGCACCCCGGCCTCTCCAAGGAGGAGGAAAACGAGGTTTTCACCAAGGCCATCGCGGACATGATTATCGGCCTCAAGGCACAGTGCAAGCCCGGCACCCCGACGGTGCTGGTATCGCACTACACCATCACGGGCTGCAACATGGAGAGCGGGCAGACGGCTTTCTTTTCGCAGTTTGAACCTGTCGTTTATCCCGACACGTTGGCGGCGGCAGACTTCGACCTCGTGTGCTTCGGGCATATCCACCGCCCGCAGCAGCTCGAGGGGTGCAAGAACACGTTCTACTGCGGGGCCATATCCCAGCTCAATTTCAACGACGAGGGGCAGGAGCGCGGCTACTGGATTCACGACATCGACGGCAGCGGCGAGGTCAAGTCCACATTCCAGCAGCTCCCCACCCGGCAGCACAAGACCATACGGCTGAATGACGCAGACGTGGAACGGATTAACACAGACGGCCCGGACTGGTTGTATGGAAAACCCGACCCTGAAAGCGCGGGAAAGGTGGAGGGTAAAATCGTCCGCGTCCTGTACGACTGCACCGACGAGCATAACAAGGCGTTCAACCACGCGGCACTGGAAAACCATCTTTACTCGATTGGAGCTTTTTGGGTACAGGAGATCACACCGCAGAAAATCACCATCACGGTAGACCGCCGGAGCATGGACGCGGATGGAACACCGGAGAGCAACCTCGCGGACTACTTGGCCGAAAAGGAGTTCACGCCGGAGCACATTGGCGAGCTGGTCGAGCTGGCCCGGCCCCTGATTGCAGAGGCCACCGAAAAGGCCACGCAGGAGCGGCACACGGGGCTGTTCGTCCCGGTGGAGATTGAGGTCAAGAACTACCGCAACTACCGCGAGGAGAAATTCAGCTTTGACGGTATCCGCTTCTGCACCATCAACGGCAGCAACGGCGTAGGCAAGAGCAGCCTGTTCATGGACGCTATGCTGGACGCGCTCTATGAGGAACCGCGCGAGGGCGAGCTGACGGGCTGGATTTGCAACGACCCGGAGGCCCGGAGCGGGGCCATCAAGTTCACGTTCAAGCTGGGCGACCGCCTCTACCGCGTCACCCGCACCCGGCAGAAAAGCGGCAAGGCGACGCTGAACATCGCGGAGTACGTCGAGGGCGAATGGGTAGACCGCAGCAAGGAGAAGTTCAAGGACACGCAGCAGGAAATCATCAACATCATAGGCATGGACAGCCTGACGCTGAAAGCCTGCGCCCTTATCATGCAAGACCAGTACGGCCTATTCCTACAGGCGGACAAAGAGGCCCGCATGAATATCCTCGGCAGCATTTTGGGGCTGGGGATTTACGGGGACATGGAGGAGCTGGCGGCGAACCGGGCCACCGACACCAACCGCACCATCCGCTCGCTGGCGGACAAGGCGGACACCCTGACGGCGGGGCTTCCGGACAGCGAGGAGCTGGCCGCCGAAATCGAGGTGGCGGAGGCGCAGCGCAAGGGGCTGCTGGAACAGGCAGAGAGCAGGACGGTGGAGGTGGACACCCTCAAGGTCAAGCTCAACACGCAGCTCGAGGCGGCGGCGCGGGTGATGAAGCTCAACGGCAAGATTACCACCCTCACGGCGCAGCAGGCCTCCAAGGAGGCCATCAAGACCGCGCAGGTGGCGACCATCACCGCCGCAGAGACCATCCTCGCGGCGGAGCCGGAGATTACCGCAGGCGTGGCGCATTACAAGACCTTGCTGGAACGGGAAAAAGAGCTGATTAAGGGCAAGGCGGCCTATGACAGCCTCGCCGCCCGGAAACAGCAGATTGAGAGCGCAATCACACTGGCGGAGAGTGCGGCAAAGGACACGCGCCAGAAAAAGGCGGCCCTCACGCTGATGAAGATTGGGCCGTTGGCACAGGCCATCGAGCGGACGGCGGAGCTGACCGAGAAGCACAAGCAGTACGAGGCGGCCACCGCCCAGCTCGCGGAGCTGGAAAAGCTCTTGCCGGAGTACACGGCGGCGAGGGACGACCTCACGAGCTGGCAGGCGGAGACGGAACGCACGGAGCGCGACTACCGGGAGGCCCGGACGCGCATTGAGGGGCGGATTGCCTCGCTCAAGGGAAAAGTGGAGCTGCTGAAAGACAGCGGTTGCCCGGCCCCGGATAACGCCACGTGCAAGTTCCTCGCGGACGCGCTGGCAGCCAGAGACGCGCTGCCGGGAGAGGAGGCCGTGCTCGCCTCCCTCGAGGAGGAATACAGAAATCTGTGCCAGACGAACGCAGACGCGCTCTCTGCGGCGCAGCAGGCTTTCGACGATAAGAAACACGTCCCGGAGGAAATCGACGCGCTGCGGGCCTCTCTGCGGCTCCTCGAGGCAGCCGAAAAAGAGTACGGCAACCTCGAGGCCCAGCGAAAGGAGCTTACCCTGCTGGAAGAACGGGCGGCGGAGCTTGAGAAGTCTGTGGCGGACGCAGAGGCCACCGCAGAAAAGGGCCGGGCGGAGCTGGCCGAGGTCGAGAAGCAGCTCGAACAGGCGGCGGCCTACAGCCGCGACTACGACGAGCTACAGCGGACGCTCTTGGCAGAGAGCCGCTGGCTGGACAAGGAAAAGCAGCTCCCCGTGGCGCGAGAGCAGAAAGCGGCGGCAGCCCAGCGGATTTTGGAACTCGGCTCCGAGCTGACGGAAATCGAGGGAGAAATCCGGGAGGCCCGCGCAGAGCTGGCCGACGAGCAGAGCAAGACGGTCGGCAGAGAGGAATTGCAGGCGCAGGTGGACGCGGCGGAGGCGGAGGTCAAGGCCGTTCAGCAGCAGGCGCAGGAGCTTTCCCTCCGTATCGGCGGATTGCAGGCAAAGCTCGGCCAGATTCGCCTCGCCCGCAAGCAGGCAGCAGAGCTGCAAGAGCAGATGAACGAGCTGGGGAGCAAGGCAGCCGGGTACGAGGAGCTGAAAAAGGCATTCTCGCAGGACGGTATTCCCCACAACATCATCCGCAGCATTATCCCGGTATTTGAGGCGACGGCCACCAATATCCTCGGCCAGATGTCGCAGGGGCGCATGAGCGTGGAGTTTGTGACGGAAAAGGTGCTGAAATCCAACAGCAAGAAAGAGGTCACAACCCTTGACATCATCATCAACGACAGCGACACCGGGCGGCTCCCGTACATGAGCAGGAGCGGCGGCGAGCGCGTCAAAGCAGCCCTCTCGGTTATCCTCGCTCTTTCCGAAATCAAGAGCAGCAAGGCAGGGGTGCAGCTTGGGTTCCTGTTCATTGACGAACCGCCGTTCCTCGACGCTCCCGGCGTGCAGGCGTATTGCGACGCGCTCGAGGCCATCCAGCAGCGGTACGGCGACCTCAAGGTAATGGCGATCACCCACGACCCGGCCATGAAGTCGAGATTCCCGCAGAGCGTGGACGTGGTGAAAACGCCGGAGGGCAGCAAGGTCATTTACGAGTAATTTACGGGGCAATCCGGGGAGTTTTCTCCCCGGAAAAGCCCGATAAAGGAGGTGCGGTCGTTGGGACGACCAAGGAAACAGACGGTAGATTACTTCCCGCACTTCGTCAGCACGGACAGCCGGACAAAGTTTATCCTCGAGCAGAACTGGGGAAACGATGGCTACGCCTTTTGGTTCAAACTGCTGGAACTGCTGGGGAGGAGCGAGGGCCACTACTACGACTGCTCCCAGCCTGCGGACAAGATGTACCTCGTTGCCCTCACAAAGGTCACGGAGGAGCAGGCAGACGCGATACTGGAAATGCTCGCCTTGCGGGGGAACATCGACTTGGAACTGTGGCGGGAGCACAAGATTATCTGGTGCCAGAGCCTCGTAGACAACCTGCAGGACGTTTACTCCAAGAGAACCGTGTCAGCCCCATTGAAGCCGTTCACGACCCCGGAGGAGGAACAGGCAGACCAAGACCCGGAGGCCGAGCCGGAGCCGGAAGAAAAGCCCCGTAAGAGGGGCAGGCCGAGAAAGGCGGACGCGGCCCCGGCGGGCGAACAAAAGGCGCGGGGGGTGTACGAGGAAATCAGAGACCTCTACAACGAGATTTGCACATCGTTTCCCAAGGTGCGCAGCCTTTCGGAGGCCCGGAAAAAGGCAATCAAGGCGAGGATGGCGAACGGCTACACGGTGGACAGCTTTCGAGAGCTGTTCCAGCGGGCGGAGGCCAGCAGCTTCCTCAAGGGGAAGAACGACAGGAACTGGCAGGCGACTTTTGACTGGCTGATTAAGGACAGCAACATGGCAAAGGTCATAGACGGGAACTACGCAGACAAAGGAGGCGGCAGCTATGGCCCTTACCCCGATAGGAGAAATACTGGGGGGAGCGACCCCGGAGGCTTCAAGCCCTCGGGAGGCTTCAAAGGAACCGAGTAACCTCGTTACACCGCAGGAGGCGCGGGAACGGGGGCTGAAAATCAGAAAGGCCCCGCCGGAGGCGGGCAAGTGCAAATATTGCGGCAAGACCCTCGAGCCGCAGGGCATTGTGTTCGGCGGAGAGGTATGGATATGGCAGCCGTTCCCCACCCGCTGCGACTGCCCGCAGGCGAAAGCCTACTGGGAGGAGTACGACCGAAAGAAAGCGATGGAGAAAGCCGCAGCGGAGGAGCAGGAGCGGCGAAAGGCCATGCAGCAGCGCATTGAGCGGCTGCTGGGGCGGAGCGGTATCAAGAAGCGGTTCCAGCAGAGAACATTTGAGAATTTCCGGCGAGACACGCCGGGCCGCCAGAAGAACTACACCATCGCCAAAGAATATGCAGACAACTTCGGCTACCACCGGGCCAAGGGAGACGGCCTCTACATAGAGGGGACGAACGGGACAGGTAAGACGCACCTCGCGGCAGCCATTGCGTTGCAGCTCATTGGCGAGGGGATTCCCGTAATCTGCAAGACCTCGAGCGACCTGCTTATGGACATCAAGAAGTCGTTCGACAGCGAGGGGGCGCGGGAGCATGAGGTGCTTTCCGTCTACAAGCGGGTAGACCTGCTGATTATAGACGACCTCGGAAAAGAACAGTGCAGCGATTGGAGCATGAGTACGCTCTACTCCATACTCAATGACCGATACGAGGACATGAAGCCGACCATCGTTACGACCAACTACAACGCCGACGCGCTGGCGAACGCGCTCACCCCCAAGGGCTTTGACAACACCAAAATCGTGGCGATCATCAGCCGCCTACGGGAGACCAGCACGGTAATGACGATGGCGTGGGCGGACGCGAGGACAGGAGGGCCGCAGGCATGATTACAGACAGAGAACGCAAGAACCGTGAGGAGCTTTTCAAGCTCATGCAGGAAAACCCGGAGCTGCCCGTCGTGGCGATGGTTGACAGTGAGATTGTCCAAGACGACGGATATAGCCGCTGGATGGGCGCATGGGGCAGCAGCTCCATAGAGGAGTATTTCATCGGGGAGGAGCGGATTCACTTCCGGGAGGAGGACGACTTCGACGAGGTGGAGGAGACCCTGACCGACGGGCAGGTATGCTACGACGACTTCGAGGCCATGAGCGACGAGGAGGCCGTCGGCGCGTACAATTCGCTCCCGTGGATAAAGGCCATCGTGGTAAACATCGACTTGCCGGAATAAGGAGGCAGACATGAACGAGAGGCAGGACAGCGAGATATTCCAAATCCCGGCCAGACGTTGCAAGCGGTGCGGCGGCCTCCTCACAAGCGCACAGGCCATCAGGGACGGCTACGGGAGCTGCTGCCTGCGGAAAATACGGCAGGAGGCACGCGCCAAAGAGGAGGCCAAGAACCAGTGCAGCCTATTCGAGATGGAGGACACAGAGCCATGAAAGAGACCTACGGAGAGATTTTAGAACGGCTGGGGTGGAGCTACACCGACGACGGCGACGGGAATATCGAGCTTGAGAAGTATTCCCCCGCCGGGGAGGACTTCTCCATCACCGTGGGCGCGGAGAACTTCGTCGAGAACGTCAAGGAGTACGCGGCCCACTTCGACCAAGACGAACACATCGAAATGTGGATTTCTGCCCGGCGCAGCGGGACGAGAGGTGTCCCCTCTACCCGTGAACTGGTAGAGGACGCAGCGGCCATCGACGCAATGCTCAAGGAGCTGGCGGAGGCCCTGTTCGCGGCGGAATTGGAGGAGGGCTGATATTGAAGTGCAGCGAGCACATCGAGGGATTTTTGAACTTCCTCCGCGAGGCCCAGCGAGAATACAACATAGCGGCGGATGACGAAAAATCCGCGAACGGGGCGACGCAAGATATTTTGCACAGCATTGAGCTGGGGGAGCACAAGTACCACGAATACGCCCGCCTTTCAAAGGCTCTGCGGGAAGTGAGGCAAGAGCGGCGCAGGGCCAAAGACATAGAGCAGCAGATACAGCCGTTACAGGAATGGGCGGCAGAGAACGCCAAGGCGATAAAGAACCTTGAGCAGGTGCTTGGGGCGGTCAGAAAAGCGGAGCGCAATATGCAGGAACGCCATTACATTCCGAGGACGGACGTTGTGAAAAAGATACTCGGAGGGGAGGAGGATTAGCACGACAGCGAACGTGAAGCGGGGCGACATCTATTTCGTCGTAGGGGGCGCAGCCGTAGGCAGCGAGCAGACGGCAAACCGCCCGGCGGTTATCGTGAGCAACGACATCGGGAACAGATTTGCGCCCATCGTCGAAGTCGTCTACCTGACGACCCGGAAAAAGGTCAGCCTGCCTACGCACGTGTTCATCGGCTCGGCACCGAAACCGTCCGTCGCCCTTTGCGAGCAGATCGTGACAGTGAGCAAGAGCAGGCTCCAACGGCGCATTGGCCGCGTCACGCAGCAGGAAATCAACAACATAGACAAGGCCCTCCGAAAGAGCCTTGGAATACATAGACAGGAGGGAGACACTGTGAAGCTCACAATAAGAACGCCGTTTGGGGAGATGAATTTCGATATGCCGCCGGAGAGGGTATCAGACCTCATGCAGCGGGCCATCCAGTACGCCGCCGGGGAGGAACCGCAGGAACCCGCCGCCACGCCTCCCGGCGTGGTGCAAGAGCCGCCCAAAGCCCCGGAGCCTAAACCCAAACCGCAGAGCCGCGTTGAGCGAATGTTCGGCAATTTCAGGGCCGTAGACGTTAAGGCTGCGCGGGAGACGGTGCCGGACGACGGGAAAATCAACGTCATGCCAGACCTCCCGGAGGAGCCGCAGCTCTACAAGGGTTTTCTACTTGTCAGGTGTGAAAAGTGTGGAAAACTCCGGGGATTTTGCGCAAAAACACCGACCACCTACTCAAAATGCGAGTGCGGGCACAGGACGGAGCTGCACGATTTGAAGCCCGTGTTCCTGAAATGCAAGTGCGGCAGCGTTTTCAAGTACAAGACGAACGTCTCGGAGGAGGTTTTCGACTTCCCGTGCCTGAAATGCGGGAACCCGGTTGACCTGCAACTGAACAAGCGCGGGAACGCCTATGTAACCATCGGAGAATGAGGAGGAGAGACACATGGAGTTACGGAAGATTTGCGACGACCCCAGCAACATGGCCGCATGGGAACTGGCCCATAACATGATGTTCGTCAAGGACAGAGAGGCGTGGTACAGGGACTTCGAGCGGGAAATCCCGCTCCTTGACCTCGTGCGGGAGATTTACGAGAAGCACGCAGGAGAGGACGGCCTCACACAGGATATGGAGGAGCTTGACGGCGAAACGCTCGACGAAATCCTCGCGGACAACCTGCAGTACGGGACGGACGACTGGGACGGAGTTATCGCCCTGTTCTATCAAACGGCATGGGGTGCGGCAGAGCTTCGGGAATGGTTGAAAGCCTACGAGACGCACGCCCTCCCGACCACCATGCGGCCGGAGGTGCTGCAGCAGGCCATTGACACCTACGGCTCCCGGGCGCAGGAGGAAATGGCAATCGAGGAGATGTCAGAATTGACAAAAGCCATCGTCAAGCGGCACCGGGCCAAGGATAAGCCCAGCTACGACCGGGCCATGAACAACATCGCGGAGGAGATGGCAGACGTTATCATCATGCTTACCCAGCTCCTCATGTTCTACGGGAACCGCAAGGACGTACAGCGGGCCGTGGACGAAAAGGTGAAGCGGCTGGCCGGGCGGCTTGAGAGCGAGCGGGCGGAAATGACCGGCGCAGCGATGGACGCAGCGGCGGAGGCACTTCAATCCGCGACATAAGGAGGCGGCCTATGTATAGCGAATTGGATAAGCATTGCCGGGAGTGCATTTGCGTGAGCTGCGACCTGCGAGGCACCGACGACTGCCTCGAGGGGGCGGACGGCTGCGACAAGTGCGACAACACTTGCCACACCGGGCATTGTTGGTGGCACCCGGACGAACGAGAGGGCAGCAATGTATAAGAATGCAGAGGGCTACAGCGACCCCACCCCCGGAGAGGCCATGAGCAATATCCGCCGGGAGCAGCGGCAGCAGGAGACGGCAGAACGCCTTGCGGTAATCAGCAGGCTTATCCCGGTGATGAAGCAGACGGCGGAGCTGGCCGGATTCGAGGTAGTGGGGCGCATTACGCTCAAGGACAAAGAGACAGGAAAAGAATACCGATAAAAGGAGCGGAATGAATGCTTGAGATAGTTCCGATTACGCTCCGGCAAGCGAACGAATTTGTCACACAGTACCACCGACATCACAAGGCCAGCCGGGGACACAAGTTCTCTATTGGAGCCGCAGATAACGGGAAGCTCGTCGGCGTTTGTATTTGCGGCAGGCCGGTGAGCAGGCGGCTCGACGACGGAAAAACGATAGAAATAAGCCGCCTTTGCACCGACGGAACCCGAAATGCCTGCAGCTTACTATATGGCGCAGCTTGCCGGGCGGCGCGTGGGATGGGGTACGAAAAGGCCGTCACATATATCTTGCAGAGCGAGCCGGGTACGAGCTTAAAGGCAGCCGGATTCACTTGCGAGGGAACCGCAGGCGGCCTCGAATGGAACGGTAGGAGCAAGCCAAAAGACGAAAACCAATACCCGCATGAGCTGAAACAGCGATGGGTAAAAGTTCTGAAAAAATCATAGGAGGAGACCATCATGGCAGACATCAAAATCAAGCGCACCAACACCGCAGGCGACTACGCCGCAGAGACCACCGTGGAGATCACGGGGGCCGACTACATCAACGAGGAGCTGATAAAGTCCATCCTCGACAAGACCGGGCAGCCGGACGCACCGCTGATTGTGAACGCGCAGGCTGGCTCGAAAGTGGAGGTCAGCAACAGAGACGACACCGAGCGCGAGGAAAAGGAGACGGCCACCGACGCGCAGCTCTGCCACTTCCGCATGGTGGTGAGCGCGGACATCTGCCCGGACGACCTCAAGACTGCCGTTTATGAGGGCAACGTGGACGAGGTCGTTTCCCCTTATGACGAGATTGACATTCCCCTCGACACCGGCGGCACCGTTACCGTGGTTTGTGCCTACAGCAGCCCGACTACGGCCCGGTTCGTGTTCAAGGACTGCTGGGACGAGGCAGCCATGAACGACGAGGCCACCAACAAGGGCGGCTACTACAAGAGCAAGGGCCGGGCGCACGTCCTCGTTGATATTCTCCCCCACATCGCGCAGGAATGGCGGGCCATCTTCAAGCCCCGGCAGATGGTGGAGGAAATCGACGGCGAGCGGATTGAGTACGCAGACCTGATGTGGCTGCTTTCCGCAACGGACGTGTTCGGCCCCTCGCCGGAGGGCTACTGGAAAGACATCGACGACAGCTTCCAGCTCCCCATCTTCAAGCGCGAGCGCGACCGCGTGAAAGAGTGCGGGGACGAGGGGACGTACCCCTACTGGCTCCGCTCCGTCAATGCGACGACCTCGAACCGTTTCGGGCTCGTCAATACCGACGGCAGCGCGAGCCACAACAGCGCGCACTGGTCGAATGGCTTCGCGCCGGGCTTTGACATCTAATCCAATATCAGAAAACCTCCCCGGAGCGAAAGCTCCGGGGAGAGAGGAGGCGCAGCCATGAAAATCGAGGAAATCATCAGCAGCCTGCTCGACCAAATCGACGACCGGGAGAGCCTGACACCGCCGGACGACCCGGACAGCATTTTCAAGCACGACGCGGAGGCCCTGCGGGAGGCCGTGAGGCTCATTGAGCAGCTCCGCTCTGCAAATGCAATCCTCCAAAGAGTAAAGGAAGTTGCGGAGCAGGAGCGCGACGCAGCGATACGAGACCTTGAGAAAATCATGTTCTTGGGCGGGAGGAACATCGACACCTGCAACTACTGCGGAATAAAGACCTGCTACAACAGGGGCGGCCACCGCTTATGCGCCCCGGTTTGGCGCGGCAGGCAGAAAGGGGAGGAAACCGACCATGAGTAGAAAGAGAAAGTGCAGATACACCCCGGAGGAGCTGGCCCTCCACAAGGAGGCGGTGCGGCTGCGGAACATGACAGACAAGCAGCTCGTCGAGGAGTTCCACCGGGCGGCAGACACGGAATTGGTAGCCAGCGGCCCCAGCGTGGCGCAGGATGGCGCGGAGGCGGCTGGGCCTATCGGGGACACCTCGGCGGTAAAAACGCTCGTTGCGGCCCTTGCAGAGGGCAAGTGCAAGGGCATTAAAAGCGCGACCGCCTACAAGGTGGCGCAGCTCGCCACGGAAATGGGGCTGATGTGATGGACGCGGCGCGGTACAGAGCCGCAGCAGCAGGCAGACGCAGCCGGGCTGCCGGGGAGATATGGGAGGAAGTGATTGAGGCCGCGTGCAGGCACTACCGCCTGACTGGGGCGGCGGAGATCACCAAGACCCCGGAGCCGATGAAGCCGTTGGGCCGCCCGAACAGCCGGGGGCAGTTCCTCGCCTGCTACACCAAGCAGGCCCAGCCGGACTACAAGGGCACCCTCAAGGGAGGCCGAGCCATCGTGTTCGAGGCAAAGCACACAGACGGCGACCGGCTACAGCAGAGCGTCGTGAGCGAGGAGCAGGAGAAGCAACTCAACCGCCACGCAGCCCTCGGCGCGGAGTGCTTCGTGCTGGTATCGTTCAGCTTTCAGCAGTTTTTCCGAATACCTTGGGAGGCGTTTCGGGACATGAAAGCGCGATACGGCAGGAAGTACATAAAGCCGGAGGACGTGCAGGAGTACAAGGTCAGGTACATAGGCGGCGTACTGCAATTCCTTTGAGGGGAGGCAGGGGCGTGGAGTACCTGATGGCGGCAGGGATAAGCCTGCTGGCGGCGATAGTTATAGTCATTCCGTGGGTGCGGGCCATCGAAAAGAGGAAGAACGACCCGGAGTGGCAGGAACACAAGGACGACCCGGACTACTGGGGCTGGCCTTAAACAAGCGGAGCGGGAGGTAACTCCCAAAATCAAAAACCCAAAGGAGGGAGTTATCTCTATGACAAGCAAAGAAGAAGCAAAAGCCCTTATCGAGGCGGCGGTCACGGCGGCAATCGAGGCCAGTATGAGAGAGCTGGACGAGAAGCTACAGGCAGCCGTCAACCTCGGCGTAACCATTGGCGCGGCAGCGGGAGCAGATGTGGGCGCAAAGGCCGCCGTGAAAGCGGTCGAGCGGGAGCGCAAGGCCTACCGAAAGAAGCAATACGACTGGAAGTACCAGAATACCAAGCTGCTGCTCCGCAACTACCGGCGGCTCAATGCCTATTACCAGAACGCGATATTCAGCATCGAGGACGCAGAGGAGGCCGACGAGAGCTTCGAGGACATCATGCGCAGCATGGGCCGCCCGGCGGACGAGGAGATATTCGTGGAGAGCATTCAGAAAAACTACCTCGCCACCCGCATTATTATGACCCATGTGAATAAAATGCTGGACTGCTACGAAATCATGTGCGAGAGGTCGAACCGGCAGGACGACAAAAGGCACTGGCGGGTGTTGGAGGGGCTTTACCTTTCCGAGAACTACACCACGGCGGAGCAAATCGCCAAGCAGGAGCACATTGACAAGAGGACGGTCTACAAGGATATTGACGTGTGCGCGGCGGATTTAACGGCCCTGTTCTTTGGCGTGGGAGGCATTGAGAGGCTTTGACGCTATCCGGGGCACAAAGCAGGCATTTACATTTCACTCTTGGAAGTGGTAAAATGTAAGCTGTAAAATCACGGAGAGAAAACGCCGCCTGTTTGGGATTTCCAACGGGTGGCGTATTTTTTTAGGGAATTTCCGGCCCGAAAAGGGGCAGAAAGGAGAGGGAACGTGGAAATACGGACGCTGAAAGCGACGCAGCTCAAGCCCGCCGACTACAACCCCCGGCGGGATTTGCAGCCGGAGGACGCAGAGTACCAAAAGCTGCGCCGGAGTATAGAGGAGTTTGGCTATGTGGAGCCGATTATTTGGAACGAGCGCACCGGGCGCGTCGTCGGCGGCCACCAACGCCTCAAGGTACTGCTGGAAAAGGGCGCGGAGGAGATAGAGGCGGTCGTCGTTGACCTCGACGAGAGGGACGAGAAAATCCTAAACGTCCTGCTGAACAAGGTAAAGGGCCGCTGGGACATCGGCAAGCTGGCCGACCTGCTCCAAGAGCTGGACGAGGCCGGGGCGATGGATTTGACGGGCTTCGAGGACTGGGAGCTGCAAAGCCTCCTCATGCAGTACGACCACATCAAAGACCTGATGGAGGAGGACTTCTCCGGCTACGACGACGCGAAAGAGCGCAGCACCTTTACCATGACGTTCAGCCTCCCGGCGGGAGCGCGGGAGACGGTGGAGGAGTACATGAAAACCAAGGAGAACGCCAAGGTGGAGCTGGCGACGGCGATCATAAACAAGGTCAAGGGGGTGCTGTAATGCAGATAGAGCGAAAGAGAATCAGCGACCTCAACCGGGCGACGTACAACCCCCGGATAGACCTTATCCCCGGAGACCCGGAGTACGAAAACCTCCGGCGCAGCATTACCACCTACGGGCTGCTTATCCCGGTGATATGGAATAAGCGGACGAATAACGTGGTGGGCGGCCACCAGCGGCTCACCGTCCTCGAGAACGAGGGCGAGACCGAGGTGGACGTGTCGGTGGTAGACCTTGACCCCATGCAGGAGCGGCAGCTCAACGTGGCCCTCAACAAAATCGAGGGCGGATGGGACGAGGAGAAGCTGGGCGCACTACTGGCGGAGCTGGGAGACGACGCGACGCTCACGGGCTTCAACCAGCAGGAAATCGACAGCCTCACCAACGACATCGACAGCCTGATTGACGACGACACCGTGGACGAGGAGCTGCGGGCCATCGAGGAGTTGTTCAACGTGAGCCTGACATTCGATAAGGCCGACCAAGAGGAGCTGAAAGCCTACGTCAAGGACTACGGGAAAGAGGCCCTTGTGGAGACCATCATACAGAAAGCAAAGGGGGAGATTTGATGGGCTGCAAATGCGGGACACAGGTTATCTTGTGCAACCTCCCGGTGCGCTTTGACACCTACAAGGGGTGCAGCCACGGGTGCAAATACTGCTTCGCCCAAAAGAAGCAGAACATCGCAAAGATACAGAGAGACGAAACCGTGGAGGCCCTGCGCTCGTTCGTCGAGGGAAAGCGGGGCCGGGAGACGGCGTGGTGCGACTGGAATATCCCCATCCACTGGGGCGGCATGAGCGACCCATTCCAGCCCATCGAGAAGAATATCCGCGCCTCCTATGAGTGCTTGAAGCTGCTGGCGGAGACCAAATACCCGTTCGTGGTGAGCACCAAGGGACGGCTCGTAGCAGACCCGGAATACCTCGACCTGCTGGCACAGTGCAACTGCGTTGTGCAGGTGAGCATGGTTTGCAGCAAGTACGACCCGCTCGAACCCGGAACCCCGCCCTACGAGGAGCGGCTGAAAATCGTGGAAAAGCTCGCGGGCCGGGTGCAGCGGGTAATCGTCCGCGTACAGCCGTATATGCCGGAGGTTTTCAAGGACGTGATGGCGAATATCCCCCGGCTGGCAGACGCAGGCGTTTACGGCGTAGTGGTTGAGGGCATGAAGTTCTACAAGGCCAAAAAGGGCATGGTGAAAATCGGGGGCGACCATTGCTACCCGCTGAACGTGCTGCGGCCGCACTTCGAGGCGATCAGAGCGGAATGTCACCGCCACGGCCTCAAGTTCTACGCCGGGGAGAACCGCCTCCGGGCGATGGGCGACAGCATGACGTGCTGCGGTATCGACGGGCTTGAGGGATTCAAAGGGAACGACTACAACCTGTGTATGCTGCTGAACGGAAAGAACCCGGAGCCTACGGAGCTGATGAAGCAGATAGGCACGGGCGGGTGCTTCCAGAGCCTCAATCAGGTGGCGGGCATCAACAAGAAAATCAACAACCAGTCTTTCTACGGCCTCATGCAGGAGGAGCTTTCGGGAAAGACGGACTATTACAAGCGCCTCTTTGGATTAGAGGAATGACGGTGCATGACCTGACCCCCGTACAGAAGATAGCGGGGATGTACTTCAAGAGGGACGACCTCTTTACCCCGTTCGGGGCGGGAGAGGTGAACGGCGGGAAGCTGCGCCAGTGCATGATGCTGGTGGAGGCCGCGTTGAGGCGGCAGCCGGACATGACGGGCGTAATCACCTACTGTTCCATACACTCCCCACAAGGCCCGATAACGGCGGCCACGGCAAGGCATTTCCGCCTACCGTGCGTCGTCGCATACGGGGGGGCCAGTCAGGTGTCGCTCGCCACCGGGAGTATGCCGAGGCTCGCAATGAGCTACGGGGCCAGATTGGAGGTGCTTGCCAAAAGCGGCAGGCACAACGTACTCAAGGCAAAGGCGGAGGCGCTGGCGCGGGCCGCGAGAATGTTCGTTGTCCAGTACGGGATAAACCTCGACGACTACGGAGAGGTGCTGCTGGGCGCAGTTGCGGAGCAGGTGCAGAACGTTCCCGACGGGCTGGACGACCTCTACATCACCTGCGGCAGCGGAATCACGGCGAGCGGCGTTCTCGTCGGGATAGAGAAGTACGGGAAGAACGTCAAGCGCGTCCACCTCATATCCACGGCATACGACCGGCAGGAAAAGGTAAAGGCGACGCTCCGGCGGTTTGGCGTGGAGCGGGAGTTCATTTACCACGACCTTTTCCATACGCCCGGCTTCGTCTACGAGAAGCAGCAGAAAATGAGGATAGGAGGCGTAAAGCTGCACCCGCAGTACGAGGCCAAGACCATGAAATATCTGGTAGAGCATGACCTCAACACGGAAAATGCTCTCTTTTGGATTGTCGGGGCAGAGCCGAGAGAACGATAAAGGAGAGGAGGACATGGGAAAATGGACTGACAAGCCGTGGGAGCGTCAAAAGGGCGAGAGCGAAAAGGCGTTTGAAGCGTTTGCAGCGTACCGGGACATGGGGCCAGAGCGCAGCCTGCGGGCCGTCGGGCAGCAGTTAGGCAAGAGTAAGGCCCTGATGGAGCGGTGGAGCGTGGCCCACGATTGGCAAGAGCGCGTCCGAGCTTATGAGAATGAGCTGGACAAAGAGGCGCGGGCCAAGGCCATCAAGGGCCGCAAGGATATGACGGAGCGCCATATCAAGATAGCCATGCAGGTGCAGAAAAAGGCGCTGGAAGCCCTCGCCAGCTTGTCAGTCGAGGATATGTCCCCAAAGGACGTTAAGGAGTATATCAAAATGGCGACCGACCTCGAGCGGCTGAACCGAATGTTCGAGGAGCAGAGCGGCAAGGGGGCCAGCGACGCGCCCACGCAGCTCGCGGACACCATCGTAGCGGCGTATCAAAAGCGAAAGGAGGAGGGCAATGCTTGACACAGAGGCGGTGCTGTACTACGCAGAACACCCGGTAGAGTTCACCGAGGACGTGATAAGAGCGAGGCCCGACCCGGAGCAGGCGAAGATACTCCGCAGCGTGGCGGCCAACCCAATGACAACCGTCCGCAGCGGCCACGGCGTAGGCAAGAGCGCGGTGGAGGCGTGGGCGGTTATCTGGTTCATCTGCACGCACCCATTCCCCAAAATCCCTTGCACGGCACCGACGCAGCACCAGCTATTCGACATCTTGTGGGCGGAGGTCAGCAAGTGGATAAGGAACAACAAGGCCCTCGCCAATGAGCTGGTGTGGACGAAAGAAAAGCTCTACATGAGGGGCTACCCGGAGGAATGGTTCGCGGTGGCGCGAACGGCCAGCAAGCCGGACGCGCTGCAAGGCTTTCACGCAGACCACGTCCTGTATATCATCGACGAGGCCAGCGGCGTGGACGACACGATATTCGAGCCTGTGCTGGGCGCGCTTTCCACGCCGGGGGCGCGGCTCCTGATGTGCGGGAACCCGACGCAGCTCACGGGCTTTTTCTACGACAGCCACAACAAGAACCGGGCCAGCTACTCCACGTTCCACATCGACGGGCGGAACAGCAGCCGGGTATCACAAGAGTTCATCGACACCATCATCCGAATGTACGGAGAGGACAGCGACGTGTTCAGAGTGCGCGTCGCCGGAGACTTCCCGCTACAGGAGGATGATATTTTTATTCCGATTTCTCTCGTCGAAAACTCCATTCAGACGGAGTTTTCTCCCCGGAAAAACCCGGATTTGGTGCATATCGGGTGCGACGTGGCCCGGTTTGGCGACGACAAGACGGTAATCGGATACAAGGTGGACGAAAAGGTGACGTTCTACAAGAAGCGGCAGGGGCAGGACACCATGAAAACCGCAGACGACATTATCATGCTGGGCGAACAGCTCGTGCAGAGATACCACCTGACCGACCCCATCCCCGTCAAGATAGACGACGGCGGCGTGGGCGGCGGCGTGGTAGACCGCCTGCGGCAGGTGAAGCGGAACGACCCGGAGCGGTTCTGGTGGCTCGAGGTTTACCCCGTGAAGTTCGGCCAGCGCATTAAGCACAAGTATTACCACGACAGCACCACATACATGATGGCTGTGGTGAAGAAGCTGCTACAGCCATACGACGAGGACGGGAAGCGAAAGCCCGTGGAGCTGATACTCCCGGACGACGACGACCTCGTGGCCCAGCTTTCCGGGCGCAAGTACGCGCTTACGGAGGCGAGCAAAATCAAGATAGAGAGCAAGGACGCGGTAAAGAAGCGCGGGCAGCCGTCCCCGGACGAGGCGGACTGCGTGCTGCTACTTTGCCTGCCAGTGAAACCGCCAAAGAGGAGAGGGGTGAGAAAAGATGCCTAAAGGCAAGCGGGCAAGCATGGAGGTGCGCGTCATAAAGGCGCAGCAGAGCCTCATTGAGAAAGCCGACACGCCCGTGCAGGTCACGGAGCAGGAGGCGTACAACGCCGGGGACTGGATAACCCCCCGGCACGATATGCGCGGGCTGGCGAAGCTCGTGGAAAACAGCACCATCCTCCCCCAGTGTATCAGGGCCTACAAGAACAACATCGCCGGGTTTGGCATTGGCGTGAGATACATCGAGGACGCAGAGGAAACGCCGGAGATGGCGGCGGAGTTCCAGCGGGCGGAGGAGATTATCGAGCTGCTGAACATCGAGCAGGACACCAAGGAAGTGTTCGAGGACTTGATTGAGGCACGGGAGACCTACGGAATCTCCTACCTTGAGGTAATCCGCAACGTCGCGGGCGAGGTCGTCCAGATCGAGTTCGTCAAGGAGACGGAGAGCGTATGGAAGTCGCGCCCCCTTGAGCCGTATATCACCACGACCTACTGGCACCACGGGCAGGAGGTTGAGCGCAAGAAGCGGTACTGCAAGTACAAGCAGGAAATCGGCGGAAAGGTCGTCTACTTCAAAGAGTTCGGAGACCCCCGCGTGATGGATATGCGGGACGGCAAGTACCTTGAGGACGGGGAGACCCTTGAGCTGCAATACCAAGCCAACGAACTGTTGGAGTTCGCCATCGGGACGGAGCCATACGGCACGGTGCGGTGGATAGGGCAGGTGCTTGGCGTGGACGGCAGCCGGAGGGCGGAGGGCCTGAATAACAACTACTTCATCAATGGGCGGCACACGCCGCTGATGATTATGGTTAAGGGCGGCACCCTGACGGACGAGAGCTTCGAGAAGCTACAGCAGTATATGAACGACATCAAGGGAGAGGCCGGGCAGCACGCTTTCATCGTCCTTGAGACAGAGGCGACGGAGGCGCGGGCAGACTTCGACCAGCAGGAAAAGCCGGAGATTGAGGTCAAAGACCTTGCGAGCATACTCCAAAAGGACGAGCTTTTCCAAGAGTATATGGACAACAACCGCCGCAAGGTGCAGTCGGCTTTCCAGCTCCCTGACCTCTACGTGGGCTACACCACCGATTTCAACCGGGCCACGGCGCAGACCGCGCAGGAGGTCACGGAGGAACAGGTATTCCAGCCGGAGCGCAAGAGCCTTGCGTGGGCCATCAACAACCGCCTACTGAACGGCTACCACTTCCAGTACGTCGAGGCGTATTTCCTCGAGCCGGACATCTCCAACCCGGACGACCTGCAAAAGCTGCTGACCGTGGCGAACAGCGCGGGCGGCCTCACGCCGAACATGGCAAAGCGCATTGTGTACGAGGCCCTTGGAGAGGACGCGGAGGACTACCCGGAGAACCCGGAGGAGGCAGCGTGGGGCGACATTCCGCTGTCCTACAAGAACCAGCAGGCGAGCGGGGCGACGTTCGACCTCGGCGGCATTACCATGAGCCTACAGAGGCAGATACAGAAAGCGGCAGCGCAGCACGACGACGCGGTGGTGGCCGTGATGAAAGAGGTCAAGGCCATGCTGCTCAAGATGGACAAGGGGGAGTGACCTATGTGCATGGAATGTGGGCCGCTCCTCAAGGCCATCGACGCATACCTCCAAAAGGCGGACGACGATCTGACCGACGCGCTCGAGGAGGAGGGCTACGCAAAGCCGAAAAAGACGCTGGACTACCTCGAGGACATGGAAGAACAGGTTGCGGCCGCATTGCTGGCCGAGACCGACTATATCCTTGAGGCGGCGAAAGGCGCGGTAGACCTCGAGGCGTTCGCGGCAGACGTTTGGCCGGGGGTGAAGTTGAGCGACGAGCTTATGAGCAAGCTGGCGACGGTTTTCACGGAGCTGCTTGAGAAGTTCATGCCGGAGTTCATCGGCTACTATATCCAGCAGACCGACAAAGACCTCGAGCTAAAGCAGGTGTCCAAGAGAACGACGGCATGGGTAAAGACGTGGAGCGCGTCGCTGGGCGAGATTATGCAGCTCAATAGCCACAAGGAGATTGAGACCATCCTCGAAAAGGGGCTGCGGGACGGCAGCAGCATACAGGAGTTTACCCGCTCCATCCTCGACAGCGGCATACGGGACGAATACTACAAGGCCCGGCGCGTGGCCGTGACGGAGGTGCTGCGGGCGCACAGCGTCGCGCAGCAGGAGGCATTCATGCAAAGCCCGGCGGTCGAGGAGAAGATGTGGAAGCACACGGGAGCCTACCGAAACGACCCGCGCAAGAACCACATGGACATGGACGGCCAGAGGGTGCCGAAAGACCAGCCGTTCGAGCTGCACGGGATAAAGGGCGGCACCTACTACCCCATGTACCCGCGCGACAGCAGCCTCCCGCCGGAGGAAAGCATAAACTGCCACTGTATCAGCCAGCCCGTCGTCAGCGCGAGAGTGCTCGGCCTGTCCCTTGAGGAACGGCAGAGGCTACAGCAGCAAGCCATCGAGGAGATGGACGACGAATGGGAGCGCGAGCTGGACGCAAAGAACAAGGCAAAAGCGGGCATAGAGGAGGAATAGCCTCCCTTGCCTCCTCTCGTGGCGCAGGAGCGCCCGAGGGCGAGCGGGTAGAGAAAATACCCGCCCGGACAAACAGCGGCCCTCACGGGCCGTTCAGACCATTTTCGTGGCCCCACGGAAATGGTGCACGGTAAAAGGCAGCGGAGACGCTGCTTTTTATATTTTCCGATAACCGAGGAAAGGAGGTGAGAGGGCATGAAAGGCTTGAAAAAAGCCTACGAGATTACGGACGCGAAAATCCAATTCGTCAGCCTCGTGGACAAGGCGGCCAACAAGCGGCAGTTCCTTATCAAGAAAGAGGACGGAGGCAAGGCCACGTTCGCCACCTACGGCAGGATTGTCAAGGCGGACGCAGAGACGCACTACGTCACGGGCATTGTCTACGAGCCGATGGCGGAGGACAGCCACGGCAATTTTATGACCGAGGCGGAGATCACCAAGGCGGCCTACTGGTTCGCAAAGAACGGGAACAAGGTAGACCTGCAGCACAGCTTCGAGCCGCTGGACGGCGCGAGCGTGGTGGAGAGCTGGATTGCCAAAGCCGACTTCGACATCGACGGCGAGACCATCAAGAAAGGCACTTGGCTTATGACGGTGGAGGTCGCAGACGAGAGCGTGTGGGAGGGCATTGAAAAAGGCGAAATCACAGGCCTCTCTATGGGCGGCCTCGGAAACTACAGCGAGGAGGACGTTGAATTGGAGAACGTAAGCAAGCAGGAAACCAGCGAGAAGAAAGGGCTGCTGAAACAGTTGGGGAAACTGTTGGGGCTTACCGTGGTGGAAAAGGGGGCTATGGCGGAGCTTTACGAGGAGCGCAGCAAAGGCACGCTCTTTTGGAACGCTTTTAACTCCCTTGAGGAGATTTTATATAAATACGACCCCATCACGGGACGCTACCTCTACGAGACCGACGAGACCAAGGTGCGCGAGTGCCTTGAGGAGTTCGGCCAGATTATCACCAGCATTCTCACTGGCGGGGGAAGCGTTACCGAGGCCATCCAGACCGACCGCCCCGTAGAAAAGGCCGGGAAGAAAATGAGTGGCAAGAACCGCGAGACGCTGAAAGGCATCTACGAGAGCTTGGGCGCGTTCCTCAAGGAGTTCGACGACCCGGAGCCGGAGGGCGGCGAGGGCGAGGAAAACCCGGAGGGCACCAAGAAAGCAGACAAGGAGGAAAAGCAAGTGACTAAACAGGAAGTTGAGGGAATTGTGGAAAAGGCTGTTGAGACGGCTTTCGCCAAGGCGACCAACACCGCAGCCAAGACCCCCGAGGAGGAAGAAACCGAGGAGGAGACCAAGAACAAGGAGACTGTGACCGAGGCCAAGAAGAAAGGCGGCTGTGTCTCCAAGGCTGACGAGATTACCCCCGAGGCCATCAACGCTATGGTCGAGGCGGCCATCGAAAAGGCCCTTGAGCCGCAGCGCGAGACCGTCACCGCAGAGCAGGTGCAGGAGATGATTACCGCAGCGGTGGCAAAGGCGGTTGACCCGGTGCTGAAAAGCCGGGGCCTCCCCAGCAACCTCGGCGGCGGCGTGGAAAAGTCCGCTGGCGAGCAGCACTACCTGCACGGCATTCTCTAAATCCAAACACAAGGAGGAAAACAGACAATGGATAACAGCACCATCATTCGCAAAGCGGCCATTGAGACGGGCAGCCTGTCCTCTGGCCTGCTGAACCCGGAACAGGCCCGGCGTTTCATCCAGCAGACTTTTGAGGCCACCAACCTCGGCGGCCTCGTGCGCCATGAAATGAGAACCGCCAAGACCGGCGAAATCGACAAGATCGGCATTGACCGCCGTATCGTCCGCAAAAAGACCGAGAACACGGACGACAACTACCGCGCTGGCGTGAAAACGAGCCAGATTGAGTACAGCACCACCGCTGTACGCCTGCCTTGGGAAATCACCGAGGAGACCCTGCGCGAGAACATCGAGGGCCAGAACTTCGAGAACATCGTCACCAACCTTATGACTACCCAGCTCGGCGTGGATATGGAGGACTTGTACCTCAACGGCGACGAGGAAGTGCCGGAGGGCACTGCCGATTATGATTTCCTGAAAATCAACGACGGCTGGATTAAGCAGATTTCCAACGGCGGCCACGTCTACGACGCTTCCGGCGAGGACGAAATGAGCCTCGACCTGTTCTACAAGACGCTGGCGCAGATTCCGAACAAGTACAACAACGGCAAGCTCCGCTGGCTGATGTCCCCCCGCCGGGCGCAGGAGTGGGAGCTGTTCCTGCTGAACAAGGTTATCGGCGCAGGAGGCGCGGTGCCGGACAGCATTTACACCGCCCCGGCCCGCATTCCCGCCGTGGAATGCCCGTCCCTCGACGACGGCACCATCCTCCTGACCGACCCCCGGAACCTGATTGTGGTGAACACCTACAGCGTGCAGATTCGCAAGACCACCGAGGGCAAGGAGGCCATCATGCAGGATAAGCGGTTCTACGTCGTCCACCTTGACTACGACCCCATCATCGAGGAGCTGGACGCGACCGCCATCGTAAAGGGGCTAAAGTAAGAAAGGAGGAGCGGCCATGAGCTACCATTTGAGGCTGGTAAAGGCTCTCTCCTATTACGGCCCGGTCAAGGCCACCCGGGAGCACCCGGATGTGTTCGTGGAGGACGAGGCCACCGCAAAGGCAGCGGTGGCCTCCGGCTATTTCCGCATGGTTATCGGGGAGCCGGAGCCGGTGGAGCCGGAACCCGAGAGGGAGCCATACACGAGAGACCAGCTCGAGGACATGACGCTCGAGCAGCTAAAGGAGATTGCCCCGGAGGTCGGGGTAGTCGAAACCAAGGGCTTTAAGAAAGCCGATTTTGTGGACGCAATCTTGTGGGCGGAGGGAGACTACTCCAACGGCAGCCCCACGATGATTGACCTACAGGAAAGCTAAAGGAGGGCAAAGCAGATGAAAGTAGCAATTTTCGATAGAGGCGTTTGCGGCATTGAGCAGACGTTCTACCTCGGCACCGTGAACAAGGACACCGACGCAGCGGAGGGCACGCAGCTCCCCGTCGCGCTCCCGGCGGGCTTCCGTATCGTTGGCTTTGGCGTTGATGTCAAAACCGCGTTCGCCAGCGCAACGCTGGACGTTTCCGGCGATCAGGAGGAGCCTGTGAAGTACCTCGATGCCGTGGAGCTGAACGCCGTGGGCTTCACCACCAAGGACGGCGCATACGCCGCCGTAGGCGACAAGGACGTGACCCTCACGGCCAAGCTGTCCGCCGAGGAGAGCGGCGACGGCTGCGCGGATATTTTCGTCAAGGCGGTGCGCCTCGAAGTGTAAGGCGGTGGGCGCAATGGCGAAAAGACCTTGGGTAACGCCGCAGGGAGTCAGGGACTACTCCGAGATACCGTCGGTGCAAAAGCGCAGCGACACGCGGCTCGAGGTGGACATCGCAAGGGCGGAGCAGTATGTAATCACATACACGCACAACACCTTTGAGGAGTACAGGACAATACCGAGGCCAGTCAAAACGGCAGTGCTGATACTCGCGGAGGCCTACGCCCACAACGCCGTCCTCGCCGCGAAAGACGTGAAATCCGAGACGTTCGACGACTACAGCTACACCTCCGAGACCAGCCAAATCAGCGTGGACGGTTTAGACCTCGCGGCGCTGCTGGACGACTTCGTGGTGGCGGAGCCGCGCAACGGGATAACGCTACGCATGAGGCGGCTTTGAGGGGGTGCGGGCATGAGCTTGGAGAACCTGCTCAACCACACGTGCGACATCTACCACATCATAGGCGGAGAGAAGTCGCCGGGGTACGGCCTCCCCTCCTCCCCATCGTTTTCCTACCCGGAGGAGCCGGACATCAGCGGGCAAGCCTGCCATTTCGGGGTGCGCTCCGCGAGCATTACAATCGCGCAGACGGCCCCGGTGAACCTGATGGACGCGAGAATCAAGCTCACGCTCCCCATCGGGACGGACGTGCGGCTCAACGACAAGATTGTGGACTGCGAGACCGGGCAGGAATACACGGCGGAGCGGCCCATCAACGTGCGGAACCACCACCTATTCGTCTATATCAAGAAGATTGACGAGGAGCGGCACCTATGAGCTACGTGGAAATAGACATGAGCGATTTCAAGAAGTTCTTTGGAAGCGTAGAGCGGGCGGCCAAGGGGGATTTCCGCAAGGAGTTTGAGCTGTTCTTGGAGGGGCTGGGAAACGAGTTCCTGCGGATTTTGCAGGATGAAATCGTGCGGCGGAAAGTGCTGGACAGCAGGCAGCTCCTTGCCAGCTTCGAGAAAGGAGCCGAGGGCAACGTATGGGAGCTGACCGACGGAGGGCTGACACTGGAAGTCGGGACGAATTTGGACTACGCAAGCTATGTAAATGACGGCCACTGGACGAATACCAAGGGCGTAGCGAGACGCTGGGTTCCGGGGTACTGGGAGGGAGACCGCTTCATTTACGACCCGTCCGCAGAGACGGGAATGTTGTTGAAGCAGCACTGGGTAGAGGGCAAGCACTACTGGGAGAGCGCGCTGCGCATACTCGACAGGATTTACCCGGAGCTGCTGGAAGCAAAGCTGCAAGAATGGCTGGACAGCTATTTCGGCGGCGCGTAAGGGAGGTGGAAACAGGTGCTTGAGCAGGAGATGGCGAGCATTATCAAATTTGTGCTGGACAAGGCCGGAGGCCCGGCCCCGTACTACTGGAATGTGCCGCAGAACTTCTCCGTTCCGGCGGCCTACTTCCCTACGCCGGAGATTGACACGGGTGGGGAGACGTTTCTCACGTATTTCATGGACTACGTTTGGTATATCAAACTGTTCCATGCAACGGCGCAGGGAGCCTACAGTCTCGGCCACCCGGTCATTTCGGCAATCCGGGCGGCGCGGAACCTCATACCGCTGATTGCGGAGGACGGCAGCGAGATTGACGGGAGCTGGGTCAGAGTAAACGACCCGCAGCTCAAGGTGCTGGACGATGGGGCCGCGCAGCTTACCATAAGCTGGCGGAGCCGCAGGCCCTACAGCGACACCACAGCGGACAGGGAGCAGGCGCACACGTTCCACGTGGACGTGTTTATGCAATCCGGGAAAACCGTCTCGGACGCATACGCGGAGGCGTTGGAGCAGTACGCCATCCCAGTAAACCAATCCGGCGGCCAGCCGGAGTAAGGAGGACTATGATATGGCAGCAAGACGCAAGGCGGCTACTGGCGGGCAGGCGACGGTGAGAGCCGGAGCTGCCCCCAAATATGCCGTCGAAAAGTTGCAGGAGAATTGCCGTCAGCTCTTTGGAGTATCGACGAGCACATTCGCCGGAGCGACCTATGGAATGACGGGCAAGTACACCGTCGAGGAAATGAGGGCGCACATCGAGGCGTGGCAGAAAAGAGAGGTGAAGTAAGATGGCCGGAGGCAGATTCGATAAGCTGGTTGGCAAGACGAGACCGGGTACGTATATCAACTTCGAGAGCGGGAGAGAGCAGGCGGTACTCACCGCAGGGACGCGCGGCACCGTCATTATCCCCCTCCCCAAGGCAAACTACGGCCCGGCCAAGAAGTTCATCAAACTCACGAACGCAAGCCCGGACGCAGAGGCGGCCACATTCGGCTACAGCATTTACGACGACGACCCGAACCGCCAAATGCTGCTCCTGCGGGAGGCTTTTAAGCGGGCCACCACGGTCTATGCCTATATCCTAACGGAGGGCAAAAAGGCCACGGCAGAAATCGAGATGGCAATGCCGGAGCAGGAGGCCACCGAGATTTCCACCGCAGTCAGCGAGGCTATCACGGAGAACATGGGCGCGAAAGAGAACCTGACGGGCTGCACGCTGGACTACGACGAGGGCAGCCGCAAGCTCACCATGACGCTGACCGGCCCGGTGAGCGAGGTCAAGAATACCGGGCTGTTCGACACCGTGACCGCGCTGCTCGGAAAGGGCTACACCGTCACCATCGACGGCGTGGACATCACGGGGGCGGCGGACTTCCTGACGACCGACACCTACAAGAAGCTGGCCGCTCTCGAGCAGGGCGGGGCCGACGTGGAGTTCGCCGTGACGGTCAGCAAAGACGACGCGGAGGAGGTTTACACCGCCTGCGTATCCTACCCGGAGAGCGGAGCCTCCATGAGAGCGGGCGGCGGGGCCACCAACACCCTCACCGCTGTTGCGAAGCACGGCGGCAGCCGGGGCAACCTGCTCACCGTTACGGTGGACGCGAACCCGCTGGGCGGGTATGACGTGCTTATCCACCTCGACGGCAACAAGGTCACGGAGTACGAGGGCCTGAACACCGTGGAGGAGCTGATTGCACTCGACAACCCGTATATCACGTTCAGCGGCGCGGGCGACCTCGGGGAAGCCGCAGGGACGACCCTCGCGGGCGGCACCGACGAGGCAGCCACCAACATGGATATTACGGACTTCATCGACGCTTGGGAGAGCGTGAAGTTCAATACTGTGTGCTTCCCCTTTGATGGCGAGGAGGCCAAGAACGTCAAGCAGGCGGCCCTCACCAAAATCAAGTATATGCGCGACAGCATGGGTAAGGGCGTGCAGGTGGTTATGCCGAACGCGCCGGGCATGGACTACGAGGGTGTTATCAACGTCACCAACAGCGTGTCGCTGGACGGCGACGACCTGACTACGGAGGAGGCCTGCGCATGGGTCGCGGGCGCGACCGCAGGGGCCAGCAACACCGAGAGCCTGACCTACAACCAGTACGCGGGCGCAACCGCCGTCGTGAACCCCAAGAGCAACGAGGAGGCTATCGCGGCCATCAATGCGGGCGAGTTCTTTTTCTCCATCAACGAGAATGACGAGGTGGTGGTCGAGTACGACATCAACAGCCTTGTCACCTTTAAGGACAAGAAAGACAAGAGCTACCGTAAGAACCGCGTAATCCGCGTATACGACACTTTCCAAGAGGCTGTGCAGCTCAACTTCCCGCCCAACAAGTTTGACAACGAGGAGGAGGGCTGGAACATCATGGAGGGTATCGGCAAGACCATCCTCCGGCAGTTCGACGACAGCGGCGCGATCACCAACGTCTCCTATGACGAGGATTTCCTCGTAGACCGGGAGGCCAGCGTGGACGACGAGACCTACTTCAACGTAGGATTGCAGGCGGTGGACAGCGCGGAAAAACTGTACTTCACCGTCAAGACGAGATAAGAGAGGAGGATAGGATATGGAATACAATCACGCGCCAATTTCCCTGCGCGAGGGCCACGTGTACCTCGACGGCGTAGAGATTGCGGACAGCATTAAGTGCGAAATCAAATTCACGCCGGACGTGTGGACGGGGCGGCAGCTTGGAGAGCTGACCCCCAGCAGCCGGTGGTTGGGCTACGCCATCACCGGCACCATCACCCGCAGACGCTCCTCCAAGTGGTTGGAGGAGAAGATTCAGGAGTACAAGGAGAGCCACGAGACCCCGGAAATGACGATTCAGGGCATTATGGAGGACAAGAACAGCGACTACTACAAGCAGTACGGCACCAACACCGTCACCTGCGTAGGCTGCGTCCTCACCGGCGATTTGCCGCTCACCATGCTCGACAGCGGCGGCGAGGTCGTGGAGGACGCGATCTCGTTCAACGCGAAAGACATTCTGTAACCGCGCGGCCCCTCCGCCCGGAGGGGCCGATACTTACTATCTCGAAAAGGAGAGAACGACATGGCAGACAAGAAGAACCTGAAATATTTTATGCGCAGCATGGAGCCGGAGATTGTGACCGCCCCCGGCCTTGACAGTATCAGGGACGAGAACGGCGAGGTAATCCCGCTGGAAATCAAGGTGCTGTCGCAGGAGGAAATCAACCGTATCAACGAGGCCTACCGCAAGCGCAGCATGGCGACCGACAAAAAGGGCAACCCCCTGATTGCGATGGGCGAGGTAGTCTGGAAAACCGAAAAGGACAGCGCGCGGGCCAGCCGCCACCTGATTGTGGAGGCGCTGCAGTTCCCGAACCTCAAGGACAAGGAGCTGATGGACTACTACCATTGTGTGGACGTGACGGATATGCCGCTCAAGGTGTTCCCGAAGCCGGACGAGTACCAGCACGTCTCCCGGATGGTAATGCAGGCCCTCGGGCTGGCGAGCGCAGTCAATGACGACGAGGAGCTGGAAGCCGCAAAAAACTCGTAAGCACTCCCGGCACCGACGGCTATTGGGCGAGCGTGCTCTGGCAGCGGCACAACCTCCGCATGGAGGATTTTTACCGAATGCCGAGAGAGATACAGCTCCTCTATATCGCCTCGGAGCTTGAGGAGGATAAGAAACCCGTAAGGCGCGACACCGTCAACATCAAGCGGTAATTTCAAAAATGCCGATTATCGGGGCATTTTCCGAAAACTATTGATTTTTGGCGGGGGGGGGGGGGTATAATGTGAACACCATTGGGAGGGGCGTGCTATGCGGGAAAGGTGGCGGCCCGTCGTTGGCTACAAGGGACTTTACGAGGTCAGCAATCTTGGGCGAGTGAGGCGGGTAAAGATAATCACACCGACGAGGAAGAAGCATGGATATATGCAGATTTCCTTGGTGGACAGAAAAGGGGTGCGAAAGTCTTTCCGGCTGCACAGGATTGTGGCGGCAGCGTTCGTCCCGAACCCGGAGGGCAAGCCACAGGTAAACCACAGAGACGAAAACCCGGAGAACAACCGCGCAAGCAACCTTGAGTGGGCGACGGCAGAGGAGAACACGAACTACGGCAGCAGGACAGCGAGGGCAGCGGCCAAGAACGGCAGCAAGACCCCGGTGGTTCAAATCGACCCGGCGACACTCAAGGTCTTGGCGGAGTATCCCGGCCAGACCGCAGCGGCGAAAGCGACGGGGATAAGGGTATCCTGTATCAACGCCTGCCTCCGGGGAAAGCAGAAACGGGCAGGAGGTTTCCTGTGGGAGTACAAGTACAGGAAAGTTGTGCTATAGGAGGCGGCGACGTGGGGCGAGATTTAACGCCGGAGGAACGCGAAGAATTTGAACGGCGGAGGCGCGAGCAGATTGAGAAAAATTGCAAGCTGTTGGGGATTAGCGTAGAGGAGCACGAACGCATTTACCGCGAGGCCCTTAAAAAAGAGCAGAAGCCGAACGAAAAGAAGCGGGCAGAAACAGCGTTATTCACCGCCCTATATCAGATAGGGAGAGGCTTTTTGGACGGGATAAAGAGCCAAAACTACAGGGACGCTCTCGACACTGTTGGCGACGTGAACAGGTTGAGCGATTTCGAGTTTACCGCCCTACTCGCCCGGCGCATGAGCGTACTTGACGAGGAGGAACGCGACGCAGCGCGGGAGATTATTTCGCGCCGCATAGACAAGTGGGGCGAGGGCGAGGCCCTTTCTTTGCGCGAGGTTATACTCCTCGACCTACAGAGTATTATCCAAGCGCATTACAGCAGAGAGAAACAGTAAGCCACCCGGAACAGGAGGAGCAGAGATGGGAGACTACATTATGGCAGCCGCCATTATCATCTTGTTTTGCGGAGGGCTTGCCTACATCAGCTACCGAGGGTACAAGAAATCCAAGCGGGCCAAGAGAGCGAAAGAGGCCACGGCGACCCGGCTGGGGGCGACCATGAGCGGGACGCTCAAGCACGTCAGCGGGCTTCCGCTGGCAAAGGGCCTGACGGTGGAGATGTTTTACGGCCCGGACAAAATCGTGTTCAAGAAAGACGGGCAGGAAATCAGCGTTGCGAGAGACAAGGTGACGGGGGTTGACTTCGTGACGGGCGACGGCAGCGGGCGCAAGGCACTCGCCGGGGCCGCCTCCGGGAAGTACGTGGCCGGAGGAGCGGGCGCAGCGGTGGGCGCGCTGGCGGCCATTGACACGTACCTCATAATCTCCTACACCAGCGAGGGAAAGAACAAGAGCGTGAAGCTCGACGCCGCCGGGAGCGGCCTGTTCCCGTCCAAGGTGGCAAAGGATTTCCAAAAGACTTACAGACCAAAACGGGAGAAAATAGACCTTTAAGGGGATTTTCGGAGAGAAAACACCCCGGAAAACTTAATTACGACAGCTTAAAGGGCTTCGCAGAATTTGCGAGGCCCTTTTTACATTCATAAAGCAGAGAGGAGGCGAGGAAATGGCTGACTTACTGGCGAGATTCAAGCTCGTGGACGAAATGAGCGACAAGCTCGGCACGATGGCCGAAAAGGGCCAGAGCATGACGGAGCAATGGGAGCGCGCCGGGGACGCAGCCAGTGCCGCCCTTGAGGGGATTGCGGGAGGCGTTTCGACGGCGGTATCTTCCGTGGACGGTATAGCGACCTCCATCGACAATCTGCAAGACGCGATGGGGCAGGCGGACTACTGGACGGATGCCGTCGGCAACTACAGCAAGGAGCTGCTTGAGGCGACCTACTCCACCGAGGAATTGGTGGAGATGGGGATGAAGTCGGCAGACGCGCTCGAGGAGCAGAACCGAATGCTGGAACTGTGCGAACGGTCAGCAAGCGAGCTGGGCCAGAGCATGGAGGCGACGGCCCAAATCCAGCAGGACTTGAGCGCGGCGATGGACGAGGCAGCGCAGACCGCCGACAGGCTTGCGGATAATGAGGACGTTTCGGCAGAGACCAAGCAGGCCCTCGCCAAGGCGAGCACAGAGGCAGCGGAGGCCATGCGGGAGCTGGAAAAGGCCCAGCAGGAAGCAGACGAGGCTTTGGAGGTCTACAACCAGACGATGGCCTCCGGGACGAGCGACCTCAACCAGCTCGAGGCGGCAGCAGAGCGGGCCGGGCACGCAGCGGAGGCCCTTGCAGAGGCGAACGGCAGGGCGACCGAGGCAACGGAGGAGCTTTCCAACGCCTCGGAGCAGGCCGCAGAGGAGGCCGAGGGAGCCGGAAACAAGGGCACGGACGCAATAGGCGCGGTCGCGGGCGCGCTCGCGGCAGCGGGCATTACCGCAAAGGTGATGGAGATCGCCGGGGCAGTTTACGAGCTGTCGGGCAGCTTCTCCGAGGCGGAAAAGACGATAGTTGGCGCGACGGGCGCGACGGGCAGGGAGCTTGACGAGTTGATGTCAAACTCCCTTGATGTTTACGCATCTTCCAGCGCGGAGAACCTGAACGAGGTAGCCGCGAGCATGATGAACGTAAAGACGGCGACCGGGCTGACCGGGGACGCGCTCGAGGAGGCCACAGACGCAGCCCTCGTGCTAAACAACGTCCTCGGGTACGAGGTGGCGGAAAGCTCACGGACGGCAGGCGCGCTGATGAAAAACTTCGGCGTTTCGGCGCAGGAAGCCTACAACCTGATTGCCATTGGCGCGCAGAACGGCGCAGATAAGAACGGCGACCTGCTGGACGTGCTGAACGAATACTCGGCGCAGTATTCCGCCCTCGGCCTTTCGGCGGAGGAGTTCGTCTCGAGCCTTGTGGACGGCGCAGAGGCGGGCGTGTTCAGCGTGGATAAGGTTGGCGACGCGGTCAAGGAGTTCAATATCCGCGCCAAGGACGGCTCCGACACCACGGCGGAGGCGTTCGAGCTGCTGGGGATGAACGCCGATATTATGTCGGAAAAGTTCGCCGCAGGCGGAGACACGGCCCGCACCGCGTTTTTCGAGGTCGTGAACGCGCTGGAAAGCATGGACGACCCGATGGCAAAGAACGCAGCGGCGGTTGGGCTGTTCGGCACGCAGTACGAGGACTTGGAGGCCACGGTGCTCCCGGTGCTTTCGGGCATTGAGGGCGGAACGCTGGATATGTACGACGCGGTGGGAACCCTCGCGGAGGGCGCGCAGTCGATGGGAGACGAATGGCAGGCCGCAGGAAACTCCATCAAGGCGGCGTTCGGCTCCGCGATTACCCCGGCGGTGTCGGCCGGCTCCTCGGCCCTCGCGGGCTTTGTGCAGGGCGTGGGCGAGTTCCTACAGGAGCACCCCGCCGTCACAAAGGCCATTACCGCCATCGGCGTAGGCCTCGGCGTGGTTGTGGCCGGGTTTGCGCTTTACGCAGCAGGCTCGGCGGTAGCGACAGCGGCGACCGCGCTTTTTGGCACCACCCTTTCGGCGGCCATTTGGCCCATCACCGCGATTGCGGCAGCGATTGCAGCGGTCACGGCGGCGGTGTTGTTCCTTGTTGACGCTTTCCAAGAGGACTTGGGCGAGGTGGAGGGCCTGACGGCGACCACCCGCGAGCAGTATTATGAGCTGCAAGACCTCAACGCGGAGTACGAGGAGGCCTGCGAGAAGTACGGGGAGACCTCGGAGGAGGCCCTGCGGCTCAAGTATCAGGTGGACGACCTGACAGCCTCCTACGAGGCGAACAAGCAGACGGTGGAGGAGTTCACCGCAGAGGTGGACGCACTGGTGCAGAGCCACGACGACCTGATTTCTAGCTATGAGGAGAGCATGACGACGCTCGACCAGAATGCGGTCGGAACGATGTCACTTATCCAAAAGCTGGACGATTTGGCCTCCACCACGAACAGGACGGCAGCTCAAGAGGAGCAGATGAAAGCCGTCATAGACCAGCTCAACACCGACCTGCCAGACCTTGCGTTGTCCTATGACGACGTGACGAGCAGCACCGAAAAGAGCATTGCGGCCATGAAACAGGCGGCAGAGGCTCAAGCGGAGCAGGAACGACAGGCAGAGCAGAAGCAGGCGTATGTTGACCTCCTAAAGGAGCAGGCAAACCTCGAGGAGGAGATTGCCAAGGCCGAGGAGAACGTGCGGCTCGAACAGGAGCGCATGGACAACATGAGCGGCTGGGATCACTTTTGGACTGGCGGCGAATGGGACGACCTTGAGGCATACCAAGAGGCACTGGACGAGCTGAACGCGGCCTACGAGGAGAACCAAGCGGCCCTGCAAGGAATTGAGGACGACTGGGCGGAGGTTGCGCAGGCGGCGGAGGACGCGGCAGAAAGCCCCGCCTCCTACGAGGAGGCTGTGGCCGTGGCCTACGACAACGTCCGGGCCAAGGTAGAGGAGCTGTGCGCGGCTTACGACGAGGCGTACCAAGCGGCGCTCGAGAGCTTCGAGGGGCAGTTCGGCTTGTTCGACGAGGCAGAGGCAGACATGGACGCGACGGTGGCGAACGCGCAGGCCGCCCTCGACAGCCAGCTTGCCTACTGGGAGAGCTACAGCGCCAACGTCGAGACGCTGAAAAACACCTCGGCGGAGGACTTGGGTGTTACCCAAGAGAACTACGAGGCATTGATGGCCTATGCGCAGTCCGGCAGCGAGGAGGCCGCCGGGCTGGCCGCGAGCATGGCGGAGGCAATCAACAGCGGCAACACCGAGGCGGTAGCGGCCCTTGCTGAAACCGTAGGACAGGTGCAGGCCGCAAAGGAGACCGCAGCGGCAGCCGTGGCGGACTGGCAGACGGATTTCACGGCGCAGATGAACGCCATTGAGCAGGAAATGCAGGACACCATCAATGGCATGGACTTGAGCGAGGAGGCCAGCGCAGCCGCCAGCTCGACCATCAGCTCCTACGCAGAGCAAATCCGGGCCGGGAAAAGCGGCGCGGTAACGGCGGCGCGGGAGGTCGCAAGCGCGGTTACGTCGGCCCTGTCCGCAGCCAACGCCACCATTCACGTGAACGTGACTTCCAGCGGCAGCGTCGCGGGCCACGCCAAGGGCACCACGAACGCAGAGAGCGTTTTCCTCGCGGGCGAGCAGGGGCCGGAGCTTGTGGCCCGGCCAGCGGCGGCCTACGCCAACGGCACCACCGACAGCACGGACTACTTTATTGCCGGAGAGAACGGGCCGGAGCTGATTGTCGGAGAGCAGGGCAGCACCGTGTTCCCGACGCAGGAGACCGACCGGCTGATTGCTGCGCTGAACGAGAAGAGGCAGCCGCTACAGGTGTTTGCCAATGGCGGAGGCAGCGAAACCTCCACCGGCAGGCAGACCGCGCAGGAGCAGGTGAAGCGCATACTGCTGGAAATTGCGGGCAGCGGCGCGATTGAGGTGAGCGGCAACGGAGCCGACCGGGAGACGGTGCTGCAAATCATGTGGGAAAACCTCAAGCCTATCCTTATGAGCATTATCCAGAGCGAAATCTACGAGGAGGGGGATATGTCGTATGAGTATTAAGTACCAGATGTGGTTGACATACAACGCGGAGAAAGAGAAAATACAGCTCCCCGTCCTCCCGGAGACGTTCAAGACCAACAACGGGAGCAGCAACGACAGCATGGACATCACGGGGCTGGGCGAAATCATCATCATGCAGAGCCGCCCGGCCCTTGAGTTCAGCTTTTCGAGCTTTTTCCCGGCGGCGCGGTTCCCCGGCATACAGGTCAGCAGCCTCACGAAACCGCTGGAACTGGTGCAGAAAATCAACTCTTGGAAAGCGAGCAAGAAGCCGGTGCACCTGATTGCGACGGCCTGCGGGGTAGACCTCTACTGTGCGATTGAAAAATTCAACTACAGCGAGGAGGGCGGAGACCCCGGCACCTACCAGTACGACATAACGCTGAAAGAGTACCGGGAGATTACCGTCCGGCAGGTCAAGGTGGACATACCAAGCAAGGAGGCCACCGTGGAGAAAGAGGAGGCACGGGTGGACAACAGCGTGCAGCCAAAAACCTACACCGTCAAAAGCGGCGACTGCCTGTGGAACATCGCAAAGAAGTTCTACGGCAGCGGCTCGGACTACACGAAAATCTACAACGCGAACAAGGGGACAATCGGTGGGAACCCCAACCTGATTTACCCCGGACAGGTTTTAACACTACCTTGAGGAGGCGAGGCAATGGCAGACGGATTGAGCCTGATTATCCTAAAGGGCGAACAGGGCTACGACGTTACCCAGCTCGTCGAGCAAGTGAAGTGGAAAGGGCGCAAAGGCTCCTCGTCCCGGACGCTGGCGGTCACGCTGATTGACGACGACGGGTACAAGCACGCCCGGAGCGGGATTGACGTGGAGCAGGGCCATCAGTGCATTTTCAGCTACGACGGGACGGAGCTGTTTCGCGGAATCATCATGGCGCAGACGCAGAGCCACCAAAAGAAGCTGCAATTTACGGCCTACGACAACGGGATATACCTCGCCAACAACAAGGACACTTTCTGTTACGAGAACAAGACCGCGAGCGACGTGTTCCGCGACTGCTGCGCCCGCTTCGGCCTCCCGGTGGGAGAGGTGGCGAAATGCAGCTACAAAATCCCGGAGCTGACAAAGAGCAAGACAACCGCGTTCGACGCGATTGCGGACGCTTTGAGCCTCGACTTCGACGCGACGGGCATACGGCACTACGTCGCCAGCAGCAAGGGCAAGTTGAGCCTCCTCACCCGGCGGGAGAACATTTTGCAATGGGTGATTGAGGTGGGGCAGAACATTACCTCCTACTCCTACAGCCGCAGCATTGAGGACATCAAGACGCGGGTGAAGATGGTGAGCAAGGAGGGCACGACGGTGGCCGAAAAGAGCAATGCCGAGCTGGAAAAGAAAATCGGCATTTTTCAGGAAATCGACCAGCCGGACGAAAGCCTCACGGCGGCGCAGGTGAACGACCTGATAGCGAGCATTATGGAGGAAAAGGGCACGCCGGAGCGGACGCTCACGGTGGAGGCGATGGGGATAGCCGAGGTCATTTCGGGTATCGGCGTTTATATCATCATCCCGGAGCTGGGGATTTCCCGGACATTTTACGTGGACGAGGACACCCACACATTCGAGGACAACAAGCACACGATGTCGCTCAAACTGAACTATGCGAACGACCTCGCCAAGGAGGAAAAGGGCGCAGAGGATAGCGGAAAGGACTACAAGGTGGGCGACGTGGTGCAATTCAACGGCGGCTACCACTACGTCAGCAGCACGGCCAGCAACCCCACGGGCAGCAAGTGCGCAGCAGGCCCGGCGAAGATAACGCTGATTGCCAAGGGAGCCAAGCACCCGTGGCACCTGATACACACGGATAGCAGCACGCGGGTATATGGCTGGGTAGACGATGGGACTTTTAGTTAGGAGGTGCAGGTATGGCAGAGGGAACCGAGAAAACCAGTATCAAGCAGCTATTTCAAGGCATGGTCGGAAACGGCGCGGAGGTTTTGCAGGGAATTGTGAAATCCACAAGCCCGCTGAAAATCCAAATCGTCAACGACGAGAAGCTGGTTATCGGCCAGAACATTACCTATGTGCCGTGGCACCTTACGGACTACGACACAGAGGTGACGGTACACTGGCGGACGGAGAGCGAGAGCGGCGGCAGCGGCGACGCAGCTTTTGCCTCCCACAGCCACGCCATCGAGGGGCGCAAGGCCATCACGGTACACAATGCGCTCAAGGTGGGGGAAAAGGTACACGTTCTGGCTTTTAACAACGGAAAGCAGTACTTTGTGCTGGATAGGGTGAGCTGAAATGCCGGACACCTTTATCCCTATCCCGGTCGAGACGGTCAAGGAGGCAGAGGAAAAGCCCAGCCGCACCTACAGGCTCGACCTCGACAATGGCAGAATTTTCGGAAAGGTGGACGGACTGACAGCGGTAAACCAAGCGATCAGGAAAGCCATCATTACGCCGCGCTTCAAATGCCTCATTTACGACCCGCAGTACGGGAGCGAGATTGAGGACGCGATTATAGCAAAGGACGCGACGCGGGACTACATCGAGGCCGCTACGGAGGGCTTCGTCAAAGACGCGCTCGCGCCGGATACGCGCATTTTGTCTGTCTACGATTTCAGGATTGATTTCGAGGAGGACTGTGCGCGTATTTCTTTTCGGGCAGACACGATTTTTGGAGAAACAGAGGTTGAGGAGGTGATTTAGAGTGTTTGAGGACTACACATACGAGCGGCTTTTGGAGGACGTGCTGAACAACGCGCCGGAGGGGATTGACACCCGGCAGGGCAGCATTTTCTACGACGCGGTTTCGGGTGTGCTGATAAAGGTCGCAAAGCTCTACACCGACCTCGACCTCGTGGTGGAGCTTTCGAGGCTGACGACCACCACGGGAGACGCGCTGGACGCAAAGGCCGGGGAATACGGCATTACGCGGCTGGCGGCGACGCGAGCAAAGTACCGAGCAGAGTTTGAGGGCGTGACACCGCAGGCGGGCGAACGCTTCTACTACGACGGGGCCTACTTCGTACTCCGGCAGGAGGCGGAGACGGGCCTCCTCTATTTTGAGGCGGAGGCCGCCGGGGAGGACGGCAACGACATCTACGAGGGCACCCCGGCGGTGCCGGTGAACAACATCGAGGGGCTGATTTCGGCCACGTTCGGGGCCATCTACGAGAGCGGCAGCGACGCGGAGGACGACGAGGCCCTGCGGAACCGCGTCATTGAGAAGATTGCAGGCCCGGCAGAGAACGGGAACAAGCAGCATTACAAGACGTGGTGCGAGAGCATTGACGGCGTGGGCCGGGCGAGGATTTTCCCGCTATGGCTGGGTGAGAACACGGTCAAGGCAGTGCTGATTGACACGACGGGCAAGCCCTGCGGCGAGGCCAAAGTGCAGGAAGTGCAGGAGTATATCGACCCGGCAGACAAGGGCATGACGGCCACGGTGGACGGAAAGACCTACACCATCGGGGACGGCCTTGGGAACGGGGTGGCGAACATCGGGGCGCACTTCACGGCGGTGGCCGCGACCGCGCTGGAAATTGAGGTCACGTTCGGAGCGGAGCTGGCGAGCGGGGCCTCGCGGGAGACGGTGCAGCAGGACGCAGCGGAGGCCATTGAGAGATACCTCCGGGAGCTGGTGCTGGGGGCGGACGACGAGGCGGTGATAACCGTGCGGGTGTCGGCCATCGGCGCGATCTTGAGCGGGCTGAAAAGCCTTGTGGACTACACCGACCTGCGGCTGAACGGCGGAACGCAGAACATCATCCCCGGAGAGGACGATGTGCCCGTCCTCGGGGAGGTGAGGATTGAGTGAAGCTGTATGAGAAGTATTACAAGAACAACTTTGAGGAGCTAATCACCTACTACCCCCGCTACTACCGGGAAGTTTTCGAGATGGTGGAAATCCTCAAGGCGTTCGGCCGGGTGGCTGACGGCTTGGAGGCCAACATCGAGCAGACGTACCTCAACAACTTTATCCTGACTGCGGACGCGGAGACCATCAAAGTGTGGGAGGAGATACTGGAAATCACCTACACGAGGCCGCTTACACTCGACCAGAGGAAGCGCGTTGTCATTGCGCGGCTTGCGGGGTACGGCCACATCGGGGAGCCGGAGATTCGCGCCATTATAGCGAATTACACGGAGCGAGCCGTGGCGGTGGACTTCGAGAAAGGCGTTGTGTTCATCACGATTGAGGGCGAGGTCTTTGACGAGGCGAACCTGTGGAACACGCTGCTGCGGCGCATACCGGCGCACCTTGCGCTGAATGTAAAAGTCCACATACAGCGGGCGTTCCGGCAGCGGATTGATTTCCATTTTGGCGGGGCGACCGGGGCACACTTCAACCTCGCCCTGGTCGGAGAGGACAGGACGAGCAGGAGCCAGCTCTACGTCGGGTACGCAGGGCGAGCCATTGCGGAGTTCGACACCTCCCCCATCGGGGAGGACAGAACCGGCAGGACGGCTCTTTCTGTTGGCTACGCCGGGAGAGCCGTCTCGGAATTTGAGACGGCCCCGGTCGGAGAGGACAGAACCAGCAAGACGGGCCTCTCCGTGGCTCACGGCGGGCTTTTGAGGCCGGGGGTAGACGGATTACCGCCAGACCCCAAAACGGCCTCCACGGGCCGCACAGACGGCGCAGGCGGTATGTACTGCCACACGCATACAAAATCCAAATTGATAGAATAGGAGGAATCAGAGGATGGCTATTTTTGAGGACGGCAGCTACAGCAGCACGCCGGGCATCGCACTGCTGGGAAAAGTCATGGCGGGAAGATGTCAAATGCACTACACGAGGGCGGCGGTCGGCAAGGGCACCATCCCCGAGGGAGAGACCCCGAAAACCATGCGGGAGCCTGCGGACTATGTTATGGACGCGAAGATTTCCGCAGTCACGAACCCGGTGGACGGCGAATGCCAAGTCACGGTGCAGATCAACAGCTCCGACGTGGAAAAGGGCTTCTACGCGACGGGGATTCTGCTTTACGCGGCAGACCCGGACGAGGGAGAGGTGCCGTACACCTACCTCGTGCTGGAAAACGGGCCGGAGTGGATTCGCCCGGCCAGCTCCGCCGTAGGCAAGCTGGCGACATTCGACCTGATTGCGGCGGTGGGCGACGTGGACAACGTGACGGCGACCATCGACCCGGATTCTATTGTGACGCGGGCGGTGGTGGAGCAGCTTATCGCCGGGGCCACCGTCAAGCGCGACATCACAATCCCGGCCACGGGCTGGGACGTTGGCGCGGAGGAGGGGGCCGCCGGGAGCTTCTATTTGGACATTCCGCAGGGAGATGTCACGGAGGAGATGGTTCCGGCGGTCAACGTGGTTCCCGCAGACATGGAGACGGCCAAGGCGTGCGGGCTATGCTCGGCGGCCAGAACGATGGACGGGAAAATCAGGCTCTACGCGGAAAAGGCACCGACGGAGGAAATGAGGGCCTGCTTGCTGCTGCTGAACGCCTCGAACGGGGCGGCGGGCGGCGGAGGCACCGCAGGCGGGGGCGGTTACGTCCTCCCGGCGGCGACGGCTACACAGCTCGGCGGCGTGAAGATTGGAGAGGGGCTTTCCGTCTCGGCGGACGGCACGCTCTCGGTAGACGGCGAATCGGTCGTGGAGAACATCGCCGCGACGGACAGTGAGGTATCGGAAGCACTGGACGAAATCTATGGTGCGGAGGGCACCGACTAACTCGTGTTTCTCGCGGTTAAGCCACCGCGTTAAACAATAAAAATTTATTTTTCAAGGAGGAAAAAACTATGGCTTACAACAAGGAAAAACTCACCAAACTCGAGGCCCTGCAGGAACTGGCACAGCGCGTGGAGCAGGAGTACGCGACCAAGGAGAGCGTCACCACCCTTTCCGGCCGCGTGGATACGCTGGAAACCGCAGGCGGCCAGCCCAACGTCATTGAGACTGTAAAGGTCAACGGCGTGGCGCAGGAGGTCAGCGAAAAGGCGGTGGACATCACCGTTCCCACCAAGACCTCCGACCTCACCAACGACAGCCAGTACCAGACCAACAGCGAGGTCGCACAGGCCATCCAGACCGCTATCGCCAAGACCGGGCACGCCTCTTTCAAGAAAGTGGATTCCGTACCCGAAGCGGAGAGCGCCGAGGACAATGTGATGTACCTCGTGATGAACAACAAGACCAAGCACTACGACATCTATGCCAAGGTCGAGAACGAGGTCGTGCTGCTGGACGACACCACCGTTGACCTCACCAACTACGTCGAAAAGGAGGAGGGCAAGGGCCTTTCCACCAACGACTACACCACCGAGGACAAGGAGAAGCTGGCGGGCCTGAACAACTACACCCACCCCAGCTACACCGAGCAGGCCAGCGGCTTCTACAAGGTTACTGTGGACGCGACCGGCCACGTGAGCGCGGTTGCGGCCGTCACCAAGGACGACATCACCGGCCTCGGCATTCCCGCGCAGGACACCACCTACACTCCCGCCACCAGCGAGGCCGACGGCCTGATGTCCAAGGACGACAAGGCCAAGCTGGACGGCATGGAGATTGCTACCCTCGAGGAGGTCAAGGAAATGCTGAACGGCGTCTTTGCGACCGAGCAGCAGGGCTAACCCACAACGGAATAGGAGTGAGACAGGGCGGGAGCAATCCCGCCCTGTTATTTTTTCCGATGATGGGGGGTGTCACGCATGAGCAAAATTACGGTATTTGAGCACTTGAGAGCTTGCGCAGAGGAAGCGAGAGACTACGCTGGGGGCCTTGTAGCGAAGCTGGCAAAGACGGCGACCGAGGCAATCGAGGAGCTGGAACAGGCCAAAGCGGACAGGGCGCAGAGCGTGGCGGTGACGATTCCTGCGACGGGCTGGCAAAGTGAAACCGGCGGGGACTACCCTCACTACTACGACATCGCAGCGGAGGGAGTGACCGCGAGCGACCGGGCGGAAATCACGATTGCGCCGGGGAGCCTCGGCACAGCAAAGACCTGCGGGCTGTGCGCGACGAACGAGACGATGGCAGGCAAAATTCGTGTCCGGGCAATCAATATCCCGTCCGAGGCGATCTCGGCGGAGTTTTGGATTGAGGACGGAAAGGAGTAAGGCATGGCGTATGGAGCAGTAAACGTCCCCGGAGTTACCGGGGCGGAGCTTGAGGCCGTGAGGCAGCTTGCGCAGGCGGCGAAAGAGACCGCAGAAGCAGCGCAGGAGGCCATCACGGAAATGACGACCAAAATCAGCGCAGTTCCCTCGCAGAGCGGCGCGCTGACCTACAACGGGCAGGCGCAGTCTCCGAGCTGGAACAACTACGACCCGAACGCGCTGACAATCGGCGGCACGCAGAGCGCGACCGACGCGGGCACCTATCAGGTGACGTTCACGCCGAAAGAGGGGTACAAGTGGGAGGACGACACGACCGAGGCCAAGACGGTCAACTGGACGATTGGGAGGGCGAATATCGCCACCCCCGCGCAGAGCGGCAGCCTGACCTACACAGGGAGCGCGCAGTCCCCCACATGGAGCAACTACGACAGCGAGAAAATGACGCTGGGCGGCACGACCTCCGGCACCAACGCAGGCAGCTACAACGCCACATTCACCCCGAAAGCAAACTACCAGTTCAGCGATGGGACGACCGGGGCGAAAACGGTGGCTTGGAAGATTGCGAAAGCGGCGGGCAGCCTGACGCTGGACAAGAGCAGCCTCACCTTGAGCGGGGGCACCTCCTCCGGGACGGTTAAGGTCACTCGGAGCGGCGACGGCGTGATTTCGGCCAGCTCCAACAAGACGGACGTGGCGACGGTGAGCGTGAGCGGGACGACCATCACAATCACCGCAAAGGGCAGCGGCTCCGCTACCATCACGGTCAAGGTGGCGGAGGGAACCAACCATACGGCCCCGGCAAGCAAGACCATCAGTGTGACGGTGAAAGTGGCAGACCCGACGTTGGCCGACAACGACCCGGCCACCATCAAGGAAGCGGCGCAGTCCGGGCAGGCGGCGAACCTTTGGAGCGCGGGCGACAAGGTGCCTATCGCGGTTAATGGCAAGGTGGGTTCGCTGACTATCAACGGCACCTACTACGCCTTTATCCTCGGGTTTAACCACAACAGCAGCATTGAGGGCGGCAACAGCATTCATTTCCAGTTCGGGAAGAACGCCAGCGGCACCGACATTGCTTTTGTGGACGCGGGGTACAACCAGTATTACAGCAACAATGCGAACGCCCGGTTCGTGATGAACACCAGCAATACCAACTCCGGCGGCTGGGAGAGCAGCTATATGCGCAATACCATCTGCCCGGCGTTCCTCTCGGCGCTCCCGGCGGCATGGCAGAATGTGATTGTGGCCTGCACCAAGTACAGCGACAACCACGGCGGCGGCAGCGATACGGCCAGCTATGTCACAGCGACGCAGGACAAAATCTGGCTGCTGGCGGAGTTTGAGGTGTTCGGTACGCGATACTACGCGAACTCTGCGGAGAAGAACTACCAGAAGCAGTACGACTACTACAAGAACGGCAACAGCAAGGTGAAGTACCAGCACAGCAACACCGGCACCGCCTGCTATTGGTGGCTCCGCTCCGGCTATGCGACGGACTCGTACTCTTTCAGGCTCGTCGATACCGGCGGCAGCGCGACCGGCAACCTCGCGCGCTGGTCGATTGGCTTCGCGCCGGGCTTTAAGGTGGCCTAATCCAAAATCAGGAAGCCAAGTGAAGCGGTGGGGGCGAAAGCCCCCGCCAGCGGAACGACAGGAATGCACAGAGCGAAAGGAGGGCGCAGGGAATGTCGGTTTACAAGTCCCGGAGAAAGGACGCGGCGGCGCAGTTCATCGCGGACGCGAGGGAGCTGCGCAAGTACACAGTCCGGGTAACGAGGAAGTTCCCCAAGAGCTACCGCGACACGACGAACGGGCTGACGGAGCTGGCGAGGGAGATATACCTCAACGCCATCAAGGGGAACGCCATCTACCTGCACAAAGACATCAGCGAGCACGACTACGAGCTGCGGCACCGCTACCTGATGATAGCGTGCAGCAGCGCGGACGCGATTTGTGGGGAGATTACTTTTTGCTACGAGCTGGTTGACGCGGGGAACAACTTCTTTGCGGGCAAGGCGGAGTATGAAAAGACGTTCCAAACGTGGACGACGCTGGCAAACAATGCGCTCTCCCGGCTCCGGGCGGTTTTGGAGAGCGACAAGAAACGGTGGAACGGCTACCGCCGCAAGGCGGCAGAGGCCGGGAAAGCGTGATTCTTTAGGGCAAGTCCTGACGGCACCGCCTGCAATTGGTGGCTCCGCTCCGTCAATGCGACGAACTCGAACAATTTCAGGCTCGTCAATACCGACGGCAGCGCGAACAACAACAACGCGAACTGGTCGAATGGCTTCGCGCCGGGATTTAAGGAAACAAGATGGGGGCCGGAACAAGTAGCAAAATGCGAAGCAGCGCCCCTGAAACTTAAAGGAGGACTTGACCCTTGGAGACTGGCCCCGGAAACGGGGCTTCAATCCTAAACTTACCACACGATACGGAGGCCCGGACGCTTCTTGCATGGCCGAGGATTTTGTCGGGATTGCCTTGGTTACATGAGCAGCCGTTACGCAGCTATGGAAAACCGTCATGCCCGGCGGGAGAGGTGCGGGAAGTAATGCACCCCGCAAACCACCCGCACGGGCATACCGCTGTACGTGTGGGATACTGCATTTTGGCGGCAGGAGGCAAGAGAGAATTGAACAGCAGCGAAAGACGAGAGGCGCGATACCAACGGCGGAGAGCGCGGAGACAAAAGAAAGCGCAGGAGGCCGGAGGCGCGAGCTTCGACGAGGTTATGTCGTTCGGAAACCTCTGCAAGGCAGGCAAGGAGTGCTGCAACGGCGCGAGGTGGAAAACGTCAACGATAAACTTTGAGACGAACCTGCTGGCAGAAAGCCTCAAGACCTATGAGATGCTGCAAAGCGGCACGAGAAAGTTCCGGGGATTCCAGAGCTTCACGACCATAGAGCACGGGAAAGAGCGGAACATCGACGCGCTCCCGATACAGGAGAGGGCGATACAGAAATGCCTATGCAGCAACCTCTTGACGCGGGCATATTCGCGCAGCTTCATCTACGACAACGGCGCGAGCCTTGCGGAAAAGGGGATGGACTTCCAGCTAAAGCGGCTCAAGAAACATCTTCAAGACCACTACAGGAAGTTCGGGACAGAGGGTGGGATTTACCAATTCGACTTCAAGGGGTATTTTGCGAGCTTGCCACACGACGAGATAAAGCGGAGGGCGCGGGCGAAAATCATGGACGACCGCCTTTATGCCCTGTTCTGCGAATTTGTGGATGATTTTCAGAAGATGAAAACCGCAGACAAAGACGCGGAGCGCAAGCACGGCGTGGGGCTGGGGAGCGAGATAAGCCAGATTATCGCGCTGGACTACGCAAGCCCGATAGACCATTATGTGAAAGACGTGCGCGGCATTCACGGGTACGGACGCTATATGGACGACGGGTACGCGATCAGCAACTCACTCGAGGAGCTGCGAGACATCGACCGATGCCTACACAAGATGGCGGAGGAGATGGGGATAGCACTCAGCGAGAAGAAATGCAGAATTACCCCGTTCCGGCACCACAGCTTCAAATTCCTCAAAATGCGGATAACGCTGGCGGAGGGAGGCAAGGTGACGATGAAGTTGAGCAGGAGCAGTATCAGGGCCATGCGCCGGAAGATGAAAATATTTCGGAGGTGGCTGGACGAGGGCAAACTCGCGGCGGAGGACATTTTCCAGTCCTACCAGTCGTGGAGGGCGCACGCGCTGCGGTGCAACAGCTACGACACGCTGCGAACGATGGACGAGAGATTTGTCCGGCTGTTCGAGGCGGAGCTGGGGGCGCGGAGGAAGAAATTCAAATGCACCATGAAAGCTACCAAGACGGAGGCGGGCTGGATTTACAGGCGGCACGGCTCGGTCAGAGAGGAGGAAGCAGCGGCATGAATTACGTAACGCACCACAGGTACAAAGAGCTGGCCCTATGCGGGGAGCGGCTGAACATCCCGTATGGGACGGAGCTGCACACAGAGGGCCATTCGATTGTGATGCCGGACGGGAGGGCAATCTGCTACAGCACCAGCGAGAACGCCAAAAAGCACTTCGCCCGGAACGACGACGGGCGGGGCCTCGAGCGCGGGGCCTTGACCTACGCCATCGCCTACAGCAACCGGGAGCGGTACAGCGCAGAGGGGCGGCGGCAGCGTTTCAGCGACGAGGAAATCGAAATGCTGGAAAGGCAGTGGAGCCACTTCCTGCGGCCGGACGTGGAGGTAATTCTGTTCAATGAGGACTTCTTTGCGGCGGAGCCGGAGGAACTGCAAAAGCTCGCGGACGCATTGAAAATCAAGGTAAGGAGGTAGAAGCGATGTACGCAGTTATCAGCGACGGGGTGCTGCTTGCCCTTTGCGACAAGCCGCGCTACGTCAAGATGAACGAGGCCAGCGGCGCATACGTCGAGGCGGAGGAAGCACAGGCGGAGGGTGTCTCCGTCAACGGCGACCTCTACAACATCAACGGCGGGAACGCCATCCCCGACGCGCCGCAGGCGGTCGTCACCGAGGGGGAGGTTTCCGAGTACGTTTTCCTCAACCGGGCACGGATTGCGGAGAACGAGGAGAGCACCAACACCGCCATTGTGGAAATCGAGGAGGCCCTGTGCGAACTGGACACGGCCTCGACAGAGAACGCAACGGCGGTAGAGGACGCGCTCTGTGAGCTGGACGAGATGATTAGCGCAATTAGTGGAGGTGAAAACTGATGAACGAGATTTGGGCGAACAGACTGGTGGCCGGGACAAAGACTTGGGCGGAGATGCCCGCAGCCCGCCGGAGCGGGGTCAAGGAAGTGCTGGCGGGCCGCGTCGCTGGCGGTGAAATCACCGCAGAGAAGTACGCGGAAATCACCGGGGAGGAGTACGAGGAATGACGGCAGCGGAGCTTGTGGCGAGGCTGACAGGCCTCGTAAAGGAGCAGGCCGACATCATTCAGGCGCAGGCGGACGCGCTGGCGCAGCTCGGGGCCGTGGCTGACATCGAGAAAAAGATGGAGGCGGCGGCAGCCGAGAGGGAGAAGCTAATCGGAGAGTAACGGAACGGGGGCGCAGGCGCGCCCCCGTTTTGCTTTCCGAAAAGCAGAATTTACGGAGGTCTATTGAATGGCAGATGAAAAGTGCATTTTAGACCCGTACCGAGACTGCCTTGGGCTGGAAAAAGCCCGACAGCTCGAAAAGATTATCGACAGGCATCTTACTGAATCCGATAGAACGCACCAAGACCTGCTGAAACGGTTGGAGCTGCTTGAAAAGGGCGACGCCAAGCGGGAGGAACGGGACGAGCACATCATGGAGAAGTTGGATGGCCTTGGCGACAAAATCGACGGGTTTAGCTCTCGCGTTTCGGGCTTGGAAAAACTCGGCGACATCGGCAAGGAGGTCGAGGGGCTGAACAAGCGCGTGACCGATTTGGAAATGAAGCCCGCCCGCCAGTGGGAGAAAATCGTCGGCGGCATTTTGGCTGCGGTTGCGCTGGCGGTGGTTGCTTTCTTTTTGGGGAAGCTCGGGCTGCCGATGTAAGGAGGGACGGCGATGGAAACGGGAAGCAATATCCTCCTCGCCGTCCTCGCGTTTTTCGCCGGGGCCTTGGTGAGCTTTTTGCTTTTCCGGGGCACCGTCGAACGCCTGCGCCGGAGGGTGAAAACCCTCCGGGCAGGCGGTAAGCGCGAGGAGAAGAAAAGGACGGAGACCATGAAAAAGGTGGTTTGGGTCTGCCTTGGCAACGGCTTTGCGTGGGTATGGTGCAGCTATATCCTCGCATACCTCGACAAAATGCAGATTGCGGAGAGCCTTTCGCAGGTCGCGGTCACGGAGATTATTGGGGTGGTATTGGCCTACGCCATTAAATCCCTCGTGGAGAATTTGAGCAAGAACAATAACTGGCCGGACAAGCGTGCGGCGGCACCGCAGGCCACCGACACCGCTGGGGCGGAGCCGATGGATTCGTCTGGCTCCGGCCAGTAGAAAGGAGAGGCAATGCTGACAGGAAAGACGAACGAGGAGAAGATATGGAACTACCTCGTTGGGAAAGGGTTGAGCGAGGCAGGCGCAGCGGGCCTGATGGGGAACCTCTATGCCGAGAGCGCGCTCAACCCGAAGAACCTACAGAACAGCTATGAGAAATCGCTGGGCTACACCGACGCGACGTATACCGCCGCAGTAGACAACGGGAGCTACAGCAACTTCGTCCACGACAGCGCGGGCTACGGCCTTGCACAGTGGACTTTTTGGAGCCGGAAAGAGGGGCTGCTCGCCTTTGTGCAGGCCGCAGGCAAGTCTATTGGAGACTTGGAGGCGCAGCTCGACTACCTGCTCAAGGAGCTGACGGAGAGCTATAAGACGGTGCTCTCCACCCTCAAGACGGCCAGCGACGTGCAGACGGCCAGCGACAGCGTGCTCCTCAACTTCGAGCGCCCGGCAGACCAGAGCACGGCAGTAAAGAACAAGAGGGCGGGCTACGGCCAGAACTACTACAAGAAGTACGCAGGAGCGGCCAGCGCGCCCGGAAACGGAGGTAACACTATGAGCAACAGCTCGCTTGTGAACTACACAAAGCTCAGTCCGAACCATTCCGGCCAGCGCACCCACGCCATCGACCGAATCACCCCCCATTGTGTGGTGGGCCAGTGCTCGGTGGAGACGCTGGGAAACATCTTTTTGCCGACCTCGAAAGAGGCATCGTGCAACTACGGCATCGGCGCAGACGGGCGGGTGCTCCTGTGCGTAGAGGAGAAGAACCGTTCTTGGTGCTCCTCCTCCCCGGAGAACGACCAGCGCGCCGTGACAATCGAGTGCGCTTCCGACACCACCGACCCATACGCCTTTAAGGACGTGGTCTATCAGAAGCTCGTCGCCCTGTGCGTAGACATCTGCAAGCGCAACGGGAAAAAGAAGCTGCTTTGGCTGGGCGACAAGACCAAGACGCTCAACTACGCCCCCAAGTCGGACGAGATGGTGCTGACGGTGCATAGGTGGTTTGCCAAAAAGAGCTGCCCCGGAGACTGGATGTACGCCCGGATGGGCGACCTCGCCAGCAAGGTCACGGCACAGCTTGGCGGCAGCACCAGCGGCTCCACGGGCGGCGGCACCGGGACGACCACCACGGGCAGCTACAAAGTGGGCGATGAAGTGAACTTCACGGGCAGCACGCACTACACCAGCGCGAACGCGGCCAGCGGAGTGAGCTGCAAGCCCGGCAAGGCCAAAATCACACAGATTTACCAGCTTGGCAAGAGCAAGCACCCCTATCACCTCGTCGCCGTGAGCGGAGGCGGCAGTACCGTCTATGGCTGGGTAAATGAGGCGGACATCTCCGGCGGCAGCACGGGCGGCAAGACCTACACCGTCAAGGCCGGGGACAGCCTTTGGGCCATCGCCGCAAAGCAGCTCGGCAACGGCAGCCGCTACACAGAAATCAAGAGCCTCAACGGACTGTCCAGCGACACCATCCGCCCCGGACAGGTGTTGAAGCTCCCGGATTAAGGAGGAGAGCGCAATGCAAGAATTTCTGATGAACCTGTCTACGGCGGTCATTACGGCAGCCGTCCCGGTGATTGCGGGGTACGTTATCGTGCTGATTCGCAAGGCCGGAGACAACGCCGCAGCGGAGACCGAGGACATCAAGGTACAGGGATATATCAAGGAGATCGCCAACGCCATCGCGGACGCGGTGGCGGCCACCAGCCAGACCTACGTGGACGCGCTCAAGAACGCCGGGGAGTTCACGGTAGAGGCGCAGAAAGAGGCGCTGCAGAAGTCTCTCGCCGCCTGTATCGCGTCCATCAGCCCGGCGGCGCAGGCATTTATTGAAGCGGCCTACGGCGACATCACAGAGTACCTGACGACCAAAATCGAGGCGGAGGTACGCAAGCAGAAGCTCGAAGCGCCGATTACCCTTGCCCTCCCTGTAGCGGAGAGCGAGGCCGACACCACCGCCATTGCCGCCAGCACAGCAGCGGCCACCGCTGCGACCATCGCGCAGACGGCGGTAAATCAGCTCAAATCCGAGCCGACCATCCCGGCAGCAGAATAACCAGACCCGCCGGACAGACGGGCCAGCCCCCTCTCATGGAGAAATCCGTGGGAGGGGGCTTTATTTTTTTGCCCGGAATGGGGCACAGTCCACAATTTCGATACCCTGAATACAGCACAGTCAACAAAATGCCCCAAAACGTGGCATTTCCCAAAAATATTTTGGAAATTTGGTTGACATTGCCCCAAATAGGGACTATAATAAAGCTACAGTCAAGGAAAACACGACAGAGTTCCCCGAAACGGGGCAGCGGAGGTACATACGATGAAAGAGATTGTTTGGCAGGAGTTCAACAAGAGCGACAGGCTCGTTACCAAGCGCAAGAGCTTCAAGAGCAGCGAGGCGATGGAGAAGTTCATCGAGAAGCTGACCGAAAAGGACAACTTCTACACCATCTTGGCGACCCGATAAGGAGGAGCGGACATGACGACGAAAGAGCAGGAGCGCAAGGCACTCGCACAGATTAAGGAAATCGTTGCAAGCCTCGGAGAGGGCAGCTACATTGGAACGGCCTTTGAGGGGTGCTTTGAGGACGCGGAGACCAACATCGAGAACGACTGGGCTTTGAGCATGAAAGACCGCTGGATGGCCGCAGACCGGAAGCTCAACGAGGCAAACGGCACCATCGAAGAACTCCGGGACAAGCTCGCGGAGAGCGAAAAGGACTACGAGGCGGCTCACGCCACGGCGCACCAAATCGCGGACGAGAAAGACGCAGAGATTGCAGCCCTCAAAAGCCGCCTCCTCGCGGACGACGACCTCGCGAACATCTCCCGGCTCCTTGCCAAAACGGTGCTCGACCTCGGGAAAGAGGTTAGCAACGCGGCGGAACGCATTGTCGAGGTAGCAGACCAGCCGGAGAGCGCAGCTTTCCGAAACGCGGTGAAAGACCACCGGGCAGCCAAGGCAGACTTGAGCCGCTGGACGGAGCTTCTTTCGAGGGTGAACACAATCAAGAACCGGGGCTAAATTTTTTTACCATAGTGCGCCCCGAAACGGGGCGATAGTGTTTCACATGAAACGAACTTGACGCAGAAAGGGACGCTGACCTATCGGCAGAACGGGGAGAAAGGAAGCCAAACATGGAGAACAAAGCGAAAATCGTTGAAGAAAACGGGGCCTACCGATACTTCGACAGGGACGGAAAGGAGCTGCACGACGGGGACATCATTGTTTACGAAAGCGGGCGTGAAGAAAAGCTCTACCTCACCACAGACGGGACGCTCGGGACGGACGCGACAAACCCGCATTGGATTTCCACTGGCAGAGCCATTCCCTGTGAGTACGGCATATACCCCCTTGAGCTTTCCGACCTGCGGGAAGCGAGGCTAAAACCAGCACAATGAGCCGAAACGGGCCGCAGGCCCGTCGCCGGGAACCGCCCTACCCGGCCTGATGATGGCAGGGCAGCGAAAGGAGAAATCACCATGACTACAGCAGAGCAGAAAATCAACGCTCTTTTTGTAGAGCTTGTACCCGTCAGCGGAAAGGCCGACACCGTTGCGGGGGAGATTGTCAGAGCCGTTTCCCGGATTTGCTACCGCAACTACAACGACGGCGATCACATCGGAGTTGGGTACGGCAAGCAGGCCTGCAACCCGGCGGCCCGGTATCTCTTGAAGAACGGCGGGGACGAGGTTGCGGTCATTGTTCGCGGTATGTGGGGAATGGAGGCGGATGGCCTCTACGATAAGGCGGTCAAAATGCTTGAGGAAGCCGCCGCCTCCTACATCGAGCAGCACCCGGAGCTGAAAGCAACCCCGAACAGCGAGGATATGTGGAGCTACCGGGACGAGTACGAGGACGTGGGCGACTACGACGAGGAGGGCTGGGACGAATGAGATACTACAGCACACAACGCCCGGTTGGGCCGGGGACGTTCCCGAAGCCGCAGGGGAACGCGGTCAAGGAGGTGTTCAACTTCGATAGCAAGACCTACTGCGAGGAGGTTGGCCGGGAGGCATGGGGCTACATCGAGTACGAGAAGCCCCTCGACCCGGAGACTGCGGCGGGCTACGCGCTCGTGGCGGACGGCGTGGGCTGCACGGGCTGCGTCAATGAGGCGGCCAGCCGGGACATGGACTGCTGCTGGGACTGCAATCGCAACCCGCGCCGGAAAAGGCAAGACCTTTACCGGCACCGGCAGCCGGAGGTGAGCGGCCATGATTGACTACGACAAGCTCCTCGCGGAGCTTGAGGAGGAAAAGGCGACCTGCCAGTACGCATACGGTGAGATTGTTCCGGTGTTCTACGCGGAGGCCCTGCGCAGGGCAATGGCAGCCATCAAGGAGTGTCGGGACTGCGCGGCAGAGGCCGAACGGATGGCGAGGGAGGTGCGGCAGGAATGACGCGGAGCGAGGAAATCGAGCTGGAAATCTGCCAGCAGGCGGTGCGGCTCTACCCCAAATGTGCGGCCCTGTTCGAGCTGCCGCTCATGGTATACGCGCAGATCGTAGCGGACAACGCCACGCGCAAGCGGCCCTACCGGGTGAGCGAGGCGCGGGTGCGCAAGGTTATCGGCAGTATGCCGGAGTTCCAGTGAGAGGAGGGCGACGCAGATGGACGATTACAAGGTCAAGCAGCTCCGGCGGATGTTGGCCCATGAGACGGGCAGCGGAGAGCACTACGGGGCGCGGTTGAGCCACTGGTACGGGGACACCCGGACGCTCACCATCGACGCGGGCGGGCTGAAAGCCCTTATCCGCCACTATGAGACACACAACACAGACTTGGAGGGAACAGACGATGAATAGATACGCAGAGCTTCGAGAGAGACAGCAGCGGGAGGTCAATGCGCTCCCCATCGGCTTTGCCTTTGGCAACCGGCAGTTCGAGGAGATGATGAAAGGCTGGGGCCTTGACCCGGGGAAAGACCTCGATAAAATCTACCGCCTCGGCAGTACGGGAGGCTTCTACAAGAAAGCAGACGCGCAGCTAATCCGGGACACGTTCAGCAGGCACGAGGCGGAGCTGCGGGCGGCCATCGAGGAGGACAAGACCGGGGAGGGCTTCATCTACGAGATGTTCCTCTACGAGCTGGACAACCATGAGTACGGCTACACGCGGGACACAGAGGACACGCTGGACGCGCTTGGGTACACGGCGGACGAGGTGCTGGCCGACCCGCGCCTCAAGAGAGGCATTGAGAAAGCCGTCACAGCGATTTGCAGGAGGGGGTAATGGAATGGCGCAGTACACCTATTATCGCGGCTCACAGGGCAGCAGAGAGGCCGTCACATACGACATCGTCCGGGGGAGCCAGTACATAACGACGTGCGTGGTGGACGTGCAGCTCCTCCTATGCGGGATTAAGGCTTTCCCCTGCGGCAACGGGGACGACGTGAAGCTCACGGCGCAGCAGCGGCTCGAAATCCTCGAGACGGTGCAGGCGGAGCGCAAGCGCATTACCGACCGATACCCGGTCAAGACCTACGAGGGCTGGCAGGAGAGCGGGCTGCCCTCGTTCGAGGACTACTGTTTTCCCGGAGACATGGTAGACGGCGAACTGGTTACACACTTCGTAAACGATTTGCCGCCCGCGCTCATGCGTGCAACCTGCACGCAGGCCGGAGGCGAGTTCAGTTGCGAGGGAGACGAGCATGGAGGCTACAAGCCGACCTACATCACATTCCACCGCATTGACGCGGACGGCGGCCTATGGAGGTTTGACAGGTACTGTTTTTACGGGCAGAACGAAAACCGCTACACCCGGAAATCCCGCCTCGAGGAGCTTATCGACGAGGCCCGGAGGGAGGTTGAGGGCAATGCCTAAATACCCCAAAAACTTCAAGGACGTGGAATACTACGTCCCCGGACGGAAACGCCGGGTAGCAGGCTCGACAAAGGCCACCAGCGACCTCCTCGCTATGGTTCACGAGACCTACCCCACGTTCACGATAACGCAGCTCCGGGAGGTTATGACCGACCGCAGCAAGTGCGTCTTTTTCCCGGAGGCTATTGAAGTCCTCGACGCGCACATCAAGGCGGGCTACGGAGACCGCGTTCCAAATTGGAGGTAAGGAGACAATGGCAATCGACTACAAAGAGAAAATCAGGAAGCTCCTCGCGCTGGCAGAAAGCCCGGTGGAGGCGGAGGCGCGGGCCGCCCTGCTCAAGGCCCGGCAGCTCATGGCAGAGCACAAGCTCACGGAGCGGGAGTGCCGGGAGGCAGAGAAGCAGGCTGTCAAGGACGTGCTGACGGACATCACGTGCAGCAAGCGGCGGGAGCCTTGGATTATCCCGCTCTCCGCCACCATCGGGGAGAGCTACTGCTGCAAGGGGTACAGGAAGCGGTTCTACGGCCAGCAGACGCAGCACGTCGGATTCATCGGCCTCGAGGACGATGTGGAAATCTGCATAGCCGTGTTCAAGTACGCCGTAGACTGCATACGGGCCGGGGTGAAGAACATCAAGGCGGAGTATGCGGGCTACGCCTCCTACTACTCGAAGTTCATCAAACAGGAGTGCGACAGCTACGGCTACGGCTTCGTCCGGGGCGTTGACGCGGCTTTCGAGCGGCAGGGAGAGGAGAACCGGGAGGAATGGGGCCTCGTACTGGTGATGCCGAAAGAGGTCACAGAGGCCGCGCAACACCTCGGACACGAGCATTTCAAATCCAGCGCAGAGGACAACCTCTCCGCCGGAGCGTACCGGCAAGGCTACGCAGAGGGCAGGGAGTTCGACCCGACGCGCAGAATCGCGGGGGGGGGTAATGAATGCGGTCGGCTCTTAAACCGCTCACCCCGGAGGAAAGGGCCGTTGCAGAGACAAACCTCTGGATAGTTCACAGCTTCCTCCGGGCGCAGAAACTCCCACAAGACGAGTGGTTCGACGTGGTGATATTCCGCTACCTGCTGACCGTCGAGAGATGGTTCAGGGAGCCGAAGCTGTACCGCTACGAGTTCACCACCATCGCATGGAGCGCAATGCGCTCCGCCGTCGGCCACGAAAAGCGAAAGCGGAGCAGGCAGATAAAGACGGTGAGCCTCGACGACCCCGTACCCGGCACCGATGGGCTGACGTGGGCGGACATCATCACAGAGGACAACCTCGACTATATACCCTACAGAATGGAGGTAAGCTGATGAAAATTACATACGACCTGCCGACCCTGCCGCAGCGCAAGGGGAACGGCGGAAAGAAAAGCGAGGAGGTGCTGGCCCTGATTGCGTTCCTCGCGGACGGCCAGAAGCGGAATATGTGCATTGAGTACGAGGACGAGAAAGAGGCCAAGCGCAAGTACGATTCCATCCGCAACTACCGCAGCACACACAAGCTGCAGGAGGTTTTCGACATCTACCGCGTAGAGAAGCAGGTAGTTATCGTCAAGACCAAAAAGACCGCGAGGAGGGCCGGAGCATGACGGACAAGCAGCAGGCCAGAGCGATCACCAAAGCCTGCATTGAGGCAGGCTTGGACAGCCACATCACATGGCACAACTGCGCAGCAGACGCACACACATGGGCGGAGAGGATTTCCGTCCGGTTCCGGGACGGCAGGCAGCCGCGCCCGGTCAAGAACAGCTATATGTTCTGCGACACGCTGGATATGTGCTTTTTCTACGGCGGGCCGCAGCACGACATCCCCTATATGACCTACGCCGGGTACGTCACGGCAGGCAGCCCGGACATCACGGAGGGCAAGCTCGTCGAAGCGTTTAACAAGGCAGGGGCGGTGCTCCGCATTATGAAGCGGCTGGCAAAGGAGGCGGGCGAATAGAGTGAAAGCTCGGATTTTCACCTACTGCAAAGACTGTGCGTTGAGAAACACGGGGGATTGCCCGGTTTCGCAATGGTGCGAGGAGACCGCAGGCGGTGGAGGCTACGTCACGATGGGCGGGGACTATTTCTACTGCGGGGCAGGATTCCCGTTAAAGTTTTCTTTTGAGCACACCAGAAAGGCAGGGGAAAGAAATGCGCGTGAACACAGACAAGCTCAAGGAGCTGGACAGCCATTGGAGCGAGGTCGTTGGCCTCGCGGCGCGGTACGGATTTTTGGCGCAGGCCTACGGGGGAACGGCGACGCTCCTCACCCACAAGAACCAGCTCGAGGCCGCCGGAGAGGAGCAGTACATCGTCCGGCAGCGGGCCATGCACCGTATCGACATGGCGGCCCCGGAGCCGGACAAATAAAAAGCGGCGATTTCCGGGGAGACAATTCCCGAAAATCACCGAGACGGAAAACCTATTTTTCTATTTGCCTCTATTTTGCGAGAATTTAGGCGGAAAATCCACCAAATAATCCGGTTTTCACAATTTCGTTTCAGGCACAGGAAAACCCGCATCACTGGCATTTCCGGGGAGAAAACCCAGCGGAAACGGAATATCCGGGGCGGCACCGGCACACAAATATCGCGCAGCCGGATTTCCGACGGCGGAAAGCCGCAAAGTATAGTAAAGAGAAGTAAAGTAAAGGGAAGTAGAGAGTAGAAAGAAAAGTAGAAAAGAAAGCCCACAGGAGGTATTCACAATGGCCGACGACTTTTATGCCCGTTGGTTTTCGCGGACGCAGCCACCAGCACCCACCCCGGAGCAGCTTTGGGAACGGGAGACGGCACGGCTCCGCAGCTTCGCTACCTCGGAGACCGCCCAGCAGCTCGTAGAGCGGTTTGACGTGCCGGAGGTGGACGAGGCGGAGCAGGCGTTCAAAGAGGCCCTTGCTGGGGTGTCAGACCCGGAGACCCGGAACCTGATTGACATGGCCGTGGGGAAAATCTCACGCGCCTATCAGATTTTGGGCTTTTGCGCCGGACACTTTTCGCAGGACAGCCGGGCGCGATTTTTTTAGGCTTATTTGTGATAACCTTGCAGTAGTCACATGTAGTAGCTGTTACCCTTAAACGATAGGAATGACCAGGGAGTACGTACCATGGCTCGTCCAAAGATATCCTAGACTCACCGCTTGTCTCCCATGTTTTTATTATTTCTAAACCGCCGGAAATTCGTTGCAGTTCAACTTTCAAGTCAACTTTGTAGCCATTTGGTACAGTAACGACGGCGTAGCAATCGGCTCTTCCAGAAGACGAAATAGTAAAAGTAGTCTGAATTGAACTGATGATTACATATTCCGACTTTATGATAACCGGCTCGTCACTAGACACTATATTGTCAGCAAAGGCAATATTTGCTGATATAAGCATACAAATAGCCAGAATTGCGGAGAAAAACTTTTTCATTTTTGACTCCCCATATTTACATTAATTAATTCATCTATTATAAGCTCAGCAGAGTCATATGATATTCCATCGAAATTAAGTATAATGAATTTTCCATTAGCTTGGTCTGCAATGCCGGCGGTTATATAGCCTCCATCAAAAAAGACAATTATCCCGCTAAAATCATCGCGTTTTATTTCGTTTATCTGCAAAGCGTTCTCAGTATTGATGTCCAGCACACTGTCAGCTCCGTTTCGGACATCAATTGATATCAATCCGCCATCCTGACTTGAAAATGACGCCCATGACGAAAGCCTGTCGCTGCCCATATCAGCGACTTGGTATTTGTCGGTTATCAACTCAGGAAGAATAACACCATTAACCTCTATAGTACCATCGCTTATGAGCCCATTGCTATCTCCGCTTTTAGAACTATCTTCGTTAGCGCTTTCGAAGATCATTTCGGCTGAAACGTCTGAAATCTGAACCAATAGATTTAGCGTTGAAACTCTGACATTTGGAAACGCCGCATATGCCGATGTGAACAAAACCAAGACCACAAGGACGACAACTGCAACCTTGCTCAAAACGCCGTATGCTTTTCTGCCAAACTGGCCGCTCCTGCGCCTGCGGTAGGCTTTCTTAATTGATGCCATGCATCGCTTGTCCAGCTCCGGAGTAATGGCGAAATCAGGATCGTTTTTCAACTGCTCGTTTTCCTTTTCAATCTGCTCTCCTTCGCGCTCTATCACCCCTTCCATGAGCAGCTCAAAGAGGGCGTTTTCATAATTTTCAACGAGCTGTTCATGCCGGGTCAAAGCAAAAACCTCCTTCCTTAATCATTTCAAGCGCTTTGCGCCTGGCGCGGGTCAATTTCATTCGAATGCTGTCGGGGCTGCAGCCGAACTCTTCGGCCAGCTCCGCGTCGCTCATGCGGAGTATGTACTTGTCCGCCAGCAGCTCTCGCGTATCATCAGGCAGGGTATCCCATACCTTTAAAAAATCCCTCTTCTTTTCGTCCATTATAACCACCTCTTCCGGCAGTGGTGCATTATCAGTGACGCAAGCGGCTTCATAGCTTTCGTCCATGCTTACCAGCCTACCGCTCTCCCTGGCCTTTTTGCGTATGAAACTGATAGATGTATTTCTAACAGTATAGACGACATATGTTCTCAAAGTGCAACCATTGAACGTGCGGAGCAGGTCCTCTTTTTCAATCAGCTTTACAAAGGAGTCATGGATCAGATCCTCAACGATGTTGAAGTCGTCGGTAAATTTTGCAGCCTCCCTGAACAAGACAGGCTTATAGCGCACATAGAGTTCGGTAAAAAATTGCAGGCTGTCCTCACCATCACACATTGCCATTAGGCAAAGCATTATTTCCCACCACCCCGAGTCATTATGTTCTAATTCTAGTAGTTTGTTATATACTATACTTCTTAAATAAAAGACGAACTATCAGCCAAAATGCAACATCAGCATGCAGCTCTTTTTGTTATTCAACAGGCAAAGCAAACATTGTCAATGCTGGAAAATCCATTTACGCTGTATTATATCAGATTTAATTGCGGATGTGTACGATTGATACTGGATAATCTAAGTAACAATCATGATTTGAGATATAATTTGTTCAAATTCTTCAGACAGGTGGTCAGGGGATGCCAAGCTTTGGTGAAATATTGTGCGAACTAAGGGAAGACAGGAGGCTCACGCAAACGCAGCTTGCAAGAGAGCTCCATATGGCGCCTACGACGATCTCGTCATATGAGACAGGCAAGATTCAGCCGCCCCCTGATAAGCTCATATCCCTGGCAGATTATTTTCAAGTCACAACAGACTATCTGCTCGGACGGACTAAGTATGATATAGACCCGGCTGTATTCCATGTAACCATATGCGGCAAGAAGACGCTGGGCGATCTCGTTAACGATGTCATAGCGCTTTCAAACAAGCAGAAAGAAGCGGCAATGATTATAATTGGAGACATGAAGTTTCGAGCCGACTATAATGCCAGGGCTAAATACGACGAAGCGGACTAAGCCTGGCATAGCGGATATTTATAAGAGTGCAACAAGCCACAGTGCTTTTTAACTGCGACTTGTTGCACTTTTTGTGTGTGAAGCGTCAATACAGTTAAGAGCGAAAAGTATAAGGCAACGCTTTAATGCGTCTCTCTTGTATTGGGACGGCGATTCAGCCGCCCTGATACCAACAGACTTATGGTAGAGGAACAATATTATGAAACGCTTATATGTAATTTTGTTCGCAAGCTTGATCACCTTGGCTGTGCTGTCAGCCTGCGGCGTTGAGCAGACACCGGCCACGGCGACGGATGTGCCCGCGCCGTTCTCGGAAGCGCCTGAGACTGAGGAATTTGCAACGACGATACCGGTCGTGGGAGAGGACTATACGCTCAGCAGTGTTGAGATCTCCGGCGCGTATACCTATATCTCCCACGGGCCCATCATGAAGTGCCTTGACGAGCAGGCGATGAATCAGGGCACGCACTACGCCGCGTACACGGTCGAGAACGGCGAACTCGTCGAGCTGGAGAGGCATACGTTTTCGCAGGTCTATGAGCTGGATGGAATTACATACCCCATGGATTTTGAATGGTGCTTGAATGATGGGCTGCTCGAGATCCCCTACTGCGGTGAGAATTGCAGGCCATACGCCTGGTACACATACAGAGCCGCTCCCGAGCGCGTGTTCGTGATGGTGAGTCATGACGATACGACCTTTGCTTACCCGCTCATTATCAACCTTCTGACCGGTGAGATGGAAGACGTGCTGTCGGACGTCGAGCTCGAAAACATGTCAAATGTGGACGTTTCCCCGGATGGAAGCAGGCTGCTTATCGTATGCCGGAGTGAGGAGAATTACGAAGACACAACGGTGTGGCTGTATGATATCGCCGCAAAAGCCCTCAGCGATATTACGGACATATCGCCAAGCAGCATGGGCGGGTTCTTCGCCGGCGAGAGCGTTATCTGCGCCTATGACCCTGAAGGCGTGATCAGGCGCTGTGACCTGGATGCAGAGGAGCTCGACGAGGTTTACAACGTGAAGACGTCGGATGAAGGCGCCGAGATATTGTATGATATGACGGCGAGCCGTTATATCCTGCTCTACAGCGCGGGCGAGCTGTCAATGGTGGATGTTGCAGGCGGCGGCGTCATGGATGTCGGAGCGGTCCCGGCCAAACCGGGCTTGGTCCAATACAGCCCGGACGGGACAAAGGCGCTGCTCATGTACTCCGACGGCGATACGGTGAGCGGACTCTCCGTCGTGGACTTTACGGCTCAGACCCTGGCTGACTACCCCGTCCCCGTGGACTTTGCCGTATCCGAGTACGAGCACGCCTCCCCGGAGATAAGCTGGTTCGACAACGACACCTTCGCCCTCGACAACGGCGCAAACGGCGTGGACGACACGCTGTGCGTGTGGGCGTATGAACTTTAGACGCAATCCGGCGAGAGCCAGGATGAGCTCCGGGAGTATCCCGAGTCAGCCGCCTGCAGCAACGCCGAACTGAACATCTCGATAGACTTCCCGGAGGTAGTCTATAACTACAGTAACACCTATGGCCGAATAAAAGCCTCCGAGCTCTGGTATAAGGACGTTTGGGAGAGAAATGAGTTGCTTTAACTGATATGGCCGCACAGTATTATACGTTAATAGATAGCGTGGATATAGCAAATTAACAGCCTCATAGTATGACGACAATTGCATTAGTTTAAATAGTTTGAGGCATTGACGGCAGAACCATCATATTTTGTGCTTTCAAGAGGCAGGTGGTTTCTATAGGCTATTGTAATGAATAAGAATTGGCAAACTCTAGAAGCAAAAGACCCCATGCATGAATCAAGGGTGTTATGAATGTAACAAAAGTAATTAAGCTATTATAATTAAGGAGGTTTATATGAAAAAGGTATTCAGTATATTGCTTGCACTTGCCATGGCAGTTCTTTGTTTATTTGGAGCATTTGCCAATGAAGACACTGGCCGGGCATATGAGCTACCGTCATCGCAGGGTGTTATTCCACCAACCGAGGAAGAAATTCTTGCCGGTGAACAAAAAGCAGCTGACATGCACAGACTGGTTGAGTTGCTGGGGCTCGGTTACGGCAACTGCTCTGAAATTCAATCAGCCTCACGAGTTGGTGGTAGTGCATTGTCAAATGAAGAAATGTCTGAACTACAGGCCATACTAGAAGAATATGGCACAAACGAATACTCGAGCGTGCTTCCTCTATCTACCAATAGTGTAACAAGACAAATCAAGAGGCTTGACATACCCGCTTTAAGCCAGGAAAATGGTTACTATTGTGGCCCAGCAAGTGCACAAATGATTTTGAGAGGTGAAGATGTGTACGTTACTCAAGACGATCTGGCAGAAGATTTGGGAACTAATAGTGAAGGAACTAGTTTCGGTTCAAACTGGGAATCTGCGCTAAATGAATACAGCGATAATTATTACCAGATACTTTGGGGCTCTCCTAGCGATCCTACAGACCGAGCAATCCTTATGACAGATTCAGCAATTGGAACCTTGGCTAGAGGATACGGAGTAATCTATGATACAATTCAATATGCAGGGACCTCAACAAATCGTCTTGTTGGTTATAGTAATTATCTACCCAACAACATATACCATTATGTAGCTGGAACTGGGTATAACAATAATCAGCCAGAAGATCGCATTTGCTACTACAATGACCCAAACGCGGGGAGACCTGATGCATATGGAGAGCAAGAAATTGGATTCAGGCTGATGTGTACTCTGATGAAAGATCGTGGGCTGGTGTTTTAATGAAGAAAGTTCAAGCGATCAGTATAATGATAGCGGCCGCGATGTTGTTTTCCATTTCGGCTTGCGGCATCCCTACAGGCTCAGGTGTTCCTGAGCCTGTAGCCGCACCTGACCATACCGCTGAAACGCCAAATCGGGAAGAGGGAAAAGCAGATATTCAAGTCATATCTGTTTCAGAAGCCGGTTATAAGGTCCATAGCCTGGAGGAATACATTGATACCGAAGAGACTTTTTGCATAGGCTATGATGCCGAAATGAATTCAATAGTTTATTTTGTTCGCGGAGATAATGAAAACACCATATGGGGAATAAATGTTGACAGCAAGGATATTGTTAAGCTGATTGAGCTGCCAATTGAAGACGGGCAATATTATTTTGGTATTATCTATTCTGAATGCTGGATAGTTTGGACTGAACACGCGGACAGAGACGTCTATGTCGGAGCGTCAACCGGCGCCAATTGGAAAATTCGGGCCGCAAATATTAATACCGGAGAGGTCGTAGATATCGACGGGGCGGATGAGAGTTTTCCGTCCGGCGTATTTGCTACGCCCTGGGGAATAAGCTGCAACGGTGAATATGCAGCTTACTGCGGGTATGACACTGACGAAGCCGGAAATGTGTGCTGTGTTGTTAAAGCGTATGGCCTTGACAGCCGCGAGCTTATAACCATAACATCCTATCCATACAGCGGTTTTCAGGTGTTTGGCGATCCCTGCCTGGGAGATGGATTCGTGGCATATGCCGCGTACTTCAATATAGGCCATGGAGACTATACGACCAATGTCTATTATTTTGACTTGAATACACGTGAACTTACAGAACTCCAAAGTGACGGAAATATATCCTACCTCGCAGCATCAGACGAGCACATTTTCGCCTTGGAGCAGAGAATGGATGAACATGGAACCAGGTCAAGGAAAGCGATCGTCATGTATAACGGAGATGAGTGGCAGACAATAATAGACCACTCATCTCCCATGTATTCTTCAATCGGAGAGGAATATGTAAATTTTGAAACTCTGGAGACCTGGGGAAACTATGTTAGTTGGCGGAATTTATTAGATGACGGATACTATATCTATGACATCTCCAACAACAAGGCCCTGGAAATAATATCAGCGAAATCGGACAATATGTACGCCGGAGGCGTACATTTTAACAGTCCGTTTTTGTGCTGGAGCGAATATTGCCCTGACACAGGCAGCTCTAATACAAGCTTTGTTATTCTGGAGTAGACCGGCAATGCCCGCATTCGGCCACTCACGAAAAACGCCCTCCGAAGTGTGCCATGGAGAACGCACATCCCGCGCGGCGGCGCATCCTTCGGACGCTTGGTTTTGAGCCGGGACAGATCATCTGCCCCGGCTCTTTTCGCACCCGCAACTGCACATCGTGCTGCCGCGCTTTGACCGCTATCTGCGCTTCTCTCGCATGGCACGCGAAATCTACGCCGATTACAGCGACCTCGTTGAGACCTTCGGCCTCGACGAAGTCTGGTGCGCCGTTACCGGGACGCAGAAGTTCCGCGAGCGTGGGCTTGAGTCGCTTGAAAATGAGATACACGAACGCGTAAAGTTCGAGCTGGGCATCACCGTCTCCGTCGGCGCGTCCTGGAACAAGATCTTCGCCAAGCTCGGCTCGGGCCCGACGCTGGACTGAGGGCTGCGGTGGAGGCAAGTGACAGATACGGCTCGCTCGTTGACGAGTACCGAGGCATGGACTACCTGCGCCTCGCTGTGTTTTAGTCAGGAGACAGACTCATCGACTGGGAGAACGGGTCCTGCGGCTTTGAAGCCGTGTATTCTATAGACATATTTAAGCTGGCCGAGGACGCCGCCGCCATCAAGACAAGTGCGGAGATCTATGTGGCGGAGCAGAGCGCTTAGTGCGGCGACAGTGGTCAAGGGCATCGCAGCCATAGGCGACCAGCTTGCCCCTCATTTCCCGGATATGACAGCAGCACAGCAGCTGTGCAGGGACATTGCCAGTTATAATGTATCATGACATCCAGCTCCGGAGCCATTGCACAATTTGACGAGACTTTGGAGCAGGCAAGTAATGAAGCTGCTACAGATGAAGAAAAGATGTGGTCGATTGCATAAGAGATGAGCACGATGAACTGCTGGATGAGCATCCAATAATGCAAGAATGAATTGAAGTAGTATAATCAAAAAGAGTCTATCATTTATCTTGGCATGCATGATAGTAACATCTATGACTATTTTGCGTCTAATAGACAGAAAGACGCGAAGCCTAGAAAGAATGGAGCGGCAACCACGACTTTATGCGCAGCAGGCAATGATTTGCCTGCTGCGCTGTTTGATCTCTGTGGTAATTATGTTTGCTACCCTTGCCAAGAATGTAAACCGCCAGCGAGGGTGCAAATTACAAATTGCAGAGCCTGCATTAATAAGCCCCAAACTTTCACAACTTGGTTTTCATTTGAACAAGGCCTGCTATTCGCTCTCCGCCAGGTAGATCTCCACCCGGTTTTGAATGAGCTGCTCCACCTCGGCGGCAGCTTTTGCTCCTGCAAAGAATGCGCCTGACTCCTCGCTCACTATGCCATACACTGTTGCATCGTTGGAGCAAACATGTCCTATGGATTCTATCAGCTCGCGCTGGAGGCCAAGCGTACCTTCGGTGTCCATGGCCATTTTCAGCTCACGGCCGTCGGGCAGGTAACTCGTTATCTGGTTGACCTCGACGGCGGCGGCGTAATCGCGTTCACTCTGCTCGAGCCGCTCATACGCAGATATGCTCATGGGATAGCCGTCTCGCACCGTGTTCAGATTGCCCTCCGGCCAGAGCTGCGAGCTTATGAACTCCCAGGCCGCCTCCTTGTTCTCACAGCTGGATGATATGCCCAGAGAGACAACCGGTTCCGCTACGCACAGCTCTCCGCCGAAAAAAGGCAGGGCGGCTATGTCTGCGCCGTAGTAGAGCTCGAGGGAGAAAAGATCGCTGGTGTTGCGGAGCACGGAAAAGGCAAGCGCCTGTCTGCCATCGGCGATATCGGCTCGCCAGCCGGACAGCTCGTCCTCGCTCTCCGGAAGTTTTGCGGCAAAGGAGAGCAGCTGACCAAAGCTTTCACCTGTGAAATCGGACTTGCGGCTCTCATAGTCTATAAATCCGCCGAGCTCGAGCGAGTATTTTAGGAAATCCGCCCTTGTGAGCTGCGTACCGAACACTGTGCTGTAGCCGAGCTCCGGCGTCAGCAGCTCCGCCTCCGCAGTATCATAATTCAGCGTCCCCAGCTGGGAGACGACGTCGGCACGTCCAAATACAGCCACCGGGTAGAAGCCCGTGGGTATGCTGTACAGTGCTCCGTCGTGCTCCAGCGCCTCAAGGATGTTTGGCCAGAGATCGTCTCTGCCCGGACCGCCGTCCGTGTCCATGAGGGGATAGAGGTCCGTCAGCAGCCCGGAATCTGCATACTGTTCCGCCGGAAGCTGGGAGAGGTCTATGATGTCAGGCACCGTCCCGGCAATTATCTCTGTCGCGAGAGCGGTCACACCGCCGGACTGGGAGTAGTCCAGCATTGTTATCCTGATGTCGCTGTGCCGGCGGTTGAACTCTGCCACATCGTCCTTTACCGCGTCGGCGTCCAGCGTTGCAAATGTGAGCTGGGTGATCTCTCCGGATGCTGTCTTAGCAAGGCGCATCCAGGTCTGACCGTCGACGGGCAAAATAAACTCCTCACCGCCGAGGGCGACGAGACCGTTCCAGCTGTCGAGTCCCAGCTCGAGACCGTCGGCTATCCCGGTGAGGCCGTTGCTTTCAAAGTCGTAGCCGAGCAGCGCTGTGCCGCCAACCTCGCAGAGATACAGGTCAAAGTCCGCGCCATTGGATACGTCGAGATAACTGCCGTTGAGCGTCTGTTGCTCTCCCCAGCCGGAGCCCTCAAGTCGGCGGATGCGGGTTCCGGCATAGGTGCTGCCGGTGGCGCTGTTTCTCACGTCGGAGGAGTCGAGGAGTGCCGCTCCACCGTCGGCGAGGTTGGCAAGCGACGCATCCTGCGAGATACCGTCGAGCGAAGCGAGCACAGCTCCGCCTTTTCCGTCGAGAGCGAGCAGCCGCATATCCGCACCGGCGTAGAGAACATACAGCGTCCCGTCGCTGCCGCAGGCAAGCTCGTATGGATAACAGCCCGCGGGAATATAAGACCCGTCGATGGAAAACCGCGCAAGTTCCGTGCCATCTCCGTCAAAGTGCAATAATTCAGGACTGCCGTCGTCGAGCGAGGCATAGCTGAGAGCCCAGAGCCCGCCGTCTTGGTCGGCGCAGCAAGTCCTCAGCCAGGAGCCGTTAAAGTTTGAAAGCATTCTCAGGCCGTTTCCGTCGAGCTCGGAGACGCTCAGAGAGGTCTTCGGATCGTCGATGCCGGCGGAGTAGTCCTCATATATGTAGAAGAGGAGGTCTCCTGAACGCAGAACATTGCAACCCTCTGCACCTGAGCCGAAATCGCTCAGCGCATACCTGAGCTCTCCCGGCTCCGGGCTGTCTGCCGCAACGGGATCAGGTGCGGATGTTATTGAATAACCCGGCTCTTCAACGGCACCGCAAGCGGACAGCAGCAGGCACAAGGTTAATAAAATGATACAATGCTTCTTTGCCATAGGAGACCTCCTCAAAACGTTAGGGATGATAATGGATGACTACTTTATGTTCGGCTTTCTGTTTGGTACACACATTAGTACAAACGCAATACCAGGTCCTCCAGAACATAAAAATCATACATGGCTTCCCAAGTGTTAGGGCCAACATCTCCGTCTGACGTAAGACCCTCTGCCGCCTGAAATGCCCTCACTGCCGAATCCGTCTGCTGCCCATACTGCCCGTCAATGTCACCAGGGTGACAGTTGACGTTAGGATGGGCAGCACGGTAGTAAAACAGTATGTTCTGAACAATTCTGACATAATCTTCAGGATTGTTAGGATTATCTATACTAAGGATTACCGAGGCGTTAACGGTCACCGTTCCTGCGTCGATTGTTCTAAACGCATATGTTGCTGCACGAGTTTGAACAACGTCTGTGCCATCGTTGGATGCCATAGCCGGCAATGCCAGCAGACTAACTACCATGATGAGTGCCAATGTGAACGAAAGCTTTTTCATAGTTGCCCCTCCTTGTCGATGTAAATGTTTTTGATTTATCGTGTAAACAGAGAACAAATATACTAAACCATTGGAATCACTCCCCATCATTAAGCCTGACAGTGTTTTTGAGATGTGTAGTAATCACATGTATGTACAAACTCCTTAGCGCTCGTTTAATTCCTTACAATTATGTAGACGTTCCAAGCCAGCTAAGTGCAACAAGCCACAACGGTTTCGCTGCGGTTTGTTGGACTCTTTTGAGTTTGACGTCAAAACAGGAAAGTATTCGACGGAAAGGCCGGCGAGGCGCCGACGATAGGCTTTTCCATGCTGAGCTCGGAGCTCCGGCAGAGCGCCGATAAAGAGATCCAGATGGCGAAGGAGAGCTATTATATTCAATACCATCCCCATGCCGAGTGGGCTGAACACCTTCATATAGGAGCTTGAGAATGTAAAGGCCGACCGCTATGTCCCGCAACTCTGGCTTAGTCTCCGAGGAGTCCGCCGCCTTTTTTCGCGGGTGCGAGAACGGCCGAAGACACCGCCGCCATCCAGTCAAGTGCGGAGATCTATGTGGCGCAGCAGGGCGCTTAGCGCGGCGACAATTGATAAAGGGCATGGACTGCTTTAAGCTCTCCATGCCCTTTTTCTTTTCATTTTCTGGTCATGCAACGGGTGGCGTGTAATACATTGCAGGCTTCGCGACAAAATGTCATATAGATCAGCTAATTGGAGGGTTACCATGGGAATACCGTTATTTAACTACGGAGAAGATGTCTTCATTCGCGGAGTTTTTGCGATAAGGGAAGCAAGGTGGCTACATATGGTGCCTACGACGAAGCGGACTAAACCTGGCAGAGCAAATATATTAGCAAAATGCAACAAGCCACAGTGCTTTTTAACTGCCGCTTGTTGCACTTTTTATATATAAAGCGTCAATACAGTTAAGAACGTAAAGCGCAAGTCAACAATGATTCAGAATACAAAGTGTACTGGAGGTGTAAGATACATTTTAAATTTGAGCCTAGAAGATTTTTAAAAAAGAGAAAGGATGTGCCATATGAAACAAAGGAGACTTCTTTCCCTCTTGCTTATCATCATGCTGATAGTACTGAATATTACAGGAGCCTACGCAGACAACGACATTACAGCATCTCTTGAAGAAGCAGACCATAGCGTTGGACTAAATGTCTTCGATGATTCGTTTATACCTGACGGTTTTTTCGAGAATTCTACCAGCATAGCTCCGCTTGCAACGTATTATGAGTCTGAATCAAACAACACCATGGCCACCGCTGATACTATTTACAGTGGACAAGATATGAAAGGAAAAATAACGCCAAGTGGCGACGTCGATTTTTTCGTTCTCAGAAATGCGTCGGGAGGGACCATAAATTTTTGGATAGAAACAACGTCCTCATCTGCTACCCCCTATTACAATTATAGTGTGTATAACAGCGCCGGCACTCTTATAGGCGCGTCTAGCAATGCCCGTAAGCTCGTAGTATATGACCAAACCGGAGGCACTTACTATATCCGAGTTTCTAGCACGGTTTCTAGCAGCACCATTCAGTATACGGTCAGAGCAAAAGTTTATCCTTACACGGCGTATATTATGCAGGGTAATACCAAAGACGCATTGGACTGTGAGACTATATACTATGATTTGCAGGATAATAACTACTCATCTACAAGCATTGGATGGACACTTGGTAATACTGGACAGGCATATATAACGCCTGTAACTACCAGTGAGTTTGTAAATGCAAAAAATTATACAGTTGCCTATTACTCTGGACATGGCGCAAGAAGTCCTAATAACCCAACTATTAATGTGCGGACTAATAATTCTAGCACGGAAGTGTATATACCTGGGCAAACAGAAACCATATCAATTGCTTCTGCTTTGAATGTTGCAGGAACGCAATGGGCGACTACATGTGCTTGGCAAAAGAATGATCCAATACGCGTGCTAATCTTGGCATCTTGCTATCAGCTTGATTCGAATTGCATAAGCACATACGCTAAAATTATGAAAGCCTCCGGTATTAGAGCAATAGCCGGGTATCATGAACAGGCTCCCTCCTATGGTGACCACACTATTGCTGCAAGTTTTATAAATTTTGCTGAATCCGGCGAGAGCATTAAGAGCTCATGGCGGCAGGCTAACAACGGACAAAACTGGGCCGTGCTAGTATACGAAGATGGCGCTAACCAGTATTATCGGCTTCCTGGATTCCCTGGTAATACATATTCTGCTCCTTCAAGTTCAACTCCGATTTATCGATATGCTAACTTCATAGATAATACAGGAAATACTGGGCAGCCTGTGTCAACCAGCGCATCTAATGCTTCTGCTATACCAACGACTCTAGTATTTGAAGATATTTCAGAAAACGATACTGAAAATATACTTTATAGGGATTCTGTAGGGACCGCAGTTAATGAAAATGAGACCGTTCAGATAGCAGAGAACGAGGCAGAAGAGCGCATAACTGAAGCTGACCTTCAGAATGCTATATGTGTTGAATCTTCGGTGATTAAAGAGCTAGTGGATACTGAAATAGGCATTGTTGATGGCACAGCCACAACGATTGAAAAAGGATACACATACTACGATACCTATAATGGAATTAAGCTTAGAGACTCTTTCATCAGCATTAGCGTCGATGCTGATGGGATAACAGGAATAGTCGATAGTTGGAAAGAAAGAACCATTTCAGCAATCCCAGCCAGTATGGTGACCCGCGAAAATATGATTTCGGCTAGTGCAGCTTCCGAAGTTGCATTGCAGCATGCAGAATCCTTTAACTATGCTGATATAGAGCCGGAAGTAAATGGAGATTTATCCTATGTCCCTGTTGGTGACAATGTATACCAACTATGCTATGAAATAACTACCACTGACGGAATAGTCTTTATAAGTGTGCTTGACGGCGCTATTATTGAACCTGCGATTTAACGCATCGCGTTTGTATTCGGACGGCGGGTTTGCCGTCCGAATACAAACACTTATTGTAGAGCAACTTTCATTATTAACCAGGGCAAATAAGTAGATAATGAATCGGTAAAATGATTCTCTGCCATTTAAAAGAGGTATTTATTATATGAAAAGGCAAATTGCTCTGATTCTTTCAGTTCTCCTCTGCATACTTTCGGCCTGCGGGGGTATGGGGACTGACGCCCCAGAGCTCGACCTGCCCGAAGCCGACGTTATAGAGTCTGAACCTGTCGCCGCCCTGGGCGAATACAGCCTCACCGTGACGCAGACGGAGTTGCCCGGCGGGCTAGCCTCTCTCGCATCCGCCTGCGCGGCAGAGAACGGCGTGTACCTCGCCGGCGCGGGCGCTGATGGAGCGCCGATGCTCGGAATTTGGGCGGATGGGGTCTACGAGCCGCTCGACCTTTCCGACGGCATCACGGAAATCGAGTCTGTCTTTTTCGGTGACGCCCTGTCGGTGCTCGCACGAGCGGGCGACGCCATACAGATCCTGCACTATGAGGACGGTGGCGTGCTCACCACAGAGCTTAACGGCGACTTGTCTGCCCTTGGCAAAGACCTGTATTATGCTGAGTTCGGCGGTATGGCTTATGTAATGGACAGCAACACCATCGCGGAGGTTAAAGACGGCCAACTCACGCGCGGCATGGAGGCAGAAGCGGCTTATCTGCTCTTTACTGCGATGCAGGCAGCGCAAGATGGGCTATATATTGTCCAGTTCAGCGGCCTCGACCTCACAACGCAGCTATTAAAGCTCAATGCCGAAACCTTTGCGCTGGAGCCGGCGGATGTGGGCGGGGTCGGCATCTACGGACTCGGCACGACAGCAGATGGCGATGTCCTTGTGAGCTGTACGTCCGATGGGCGGGAATTCGTGAAAACGGCGGACGAGGCGGAGCTCTTTGACTGGTCGGAGCCGGGCATCGTGTCTCCGGGATACACGAACCTGTACGAGCTCGGCGACGGCAGCTGGCTGCTGTTTTACCGGGGCCAGACCAGCCTTGAACTGCTTGAGGAAAAGCTCCTACCGCCCAAGAACACGCTGACGCTGCTCACTGACCTGCCACGTGCGGAGCTTTACACGATAGTCAACGACTTTAACCGCACTAGCGAGGAATACAGGGTCGAGGTGATTCAATTTGGGGAAGATGGCCTGACAGCTGAGCTGCTGCGCACACAGCTCATTGCCGGAGAAGGGCCTGATATCTTCGCTTTCTATGACCGTAGCTCATTGGCAGACTTGGGTGCAAACAGCTTTGAGGACCTGCTTGTCTACCTCGACGCGGACGCGGAGTATGGGCGCGACACGCTTGTCCCGGAGCTGCTCGAAGCCATGTGCGTGCAAGATAAGCTGGACTGGCTGCCCTATTCTTTCGGAATATCGACCTTCACAGCCCCGTCAGCGTACCTGCCCGAGCCGGGCTTCAGCTTTGACGAGGCGAAGCAGGCGGCGGCGAAGGCGGGCCTGCCGCTCTTCCCCGGCTGGATGACACGGGACATACTCTGGGGCTGGATGAGCGATTTTGCCGTCGGTCAGTACATGGACCTGGAGACCGGGACGTGCAGCTTTGACAGCGAGGACTACATAAGCCTGCTCGAGGAATGTGCCGCGGCTGCGGCTGAGTTCGGAAGCGATTCGGCAGCGCTGTACAACAGCCTGCTGCAGTTCGAGCTGCTGCAGAACCTGATACGGGTCTCGACGATCAGTGACAATTACGGCGGGGCCTACGCCTTTGTCGGCGTGCCTAACGAGACGACGAACGGCAGCATGTTCAGCCCCGACCTCTGTTTTGCCATCTCAAGTACGAGCGGAAACAAGGACGCCGCATGGCAGCTAGTACGCTCCTGCCTGAGCGACGAGCACCAGCAGATGAACCTCACCAGCTTCCCTGCCTCCGCCTCTGTGCTGGACGCGATGATAGACGACGCTGTCGAAAACGGCGTGCACTATTATGAGTACGAGTACGAGCTGGATGAGGCCGACGCGGCAAAGCTGCGCGGGCTGATATCGGAAACGCAGACGGTGCAGGATGCCTATCCCGCTATGCTGAACATCATGGCCGAGGACGCGGCGCAGTTTTTTGCCGGTCAGATAACTGCAGAGCAGGCCGCGGCCTACACCCAAAATCGCGTGAGCACCTGGTTGGCTGAACAGGGGTAACTCAATGATTTGAACTATGCTAGCATGGGGTTATACATGAATTTGGGTTAGCATACTTTAAAAAATTAAGGAGGAAAACGCATGAAAACCAAAAAAGCGATCGCTTCGTTAGTCGTTATTGTTCTCGTTATCGCTGTGTTGCTTTCAATTGGTGCGCTTGCGGATCAGTCAAATACCTCCAGCTATAGAATCAATGGTAGTAATGTTTGCCTCCGTACTTCGCCTATAATGTATGGGGATAATAATGTGTTGGGACTAGTTCAAAATGGAGAGATAATGACAGTCACAACGTGGTCCCATGGAATCGATAACTTTTACATATGGGCATTTGGAGTAATGACTACCGGAGCGAATGCGGGAAAAAGCGGTTACGTGGCCGAACCATATCTTACACCCAACAATTGATTCCTCTAAAGAGTAAACAGAAAAGGAGCACGCGAACACTTTCTAACGTAATAATATAGACAGTGACTACTAGCAAAATCCAAATTCATGTAGTAATAAGCAGAAAGCCCTAAATCCAAATGGGCTTTCTGCTTAGTTTGAGCAATGTTCCGTAAGGCGGCCGATTACCCATTGATTGTAGCTTAGACAGGAATAGTTGAATTGCCCTACCCTTGCAATGCCATTTTTGGAGTCAAACATAGTTAAGCAAAGTTATGAGCAAAATTAAAACTAGCTCACGCCCAAAAGCACACAACGCCCAGACTCACGGCGAACGCTGTGAGTCTGGGCGTAATATTGCGACTCTTTAAGCAGCAGCGAGCCGCTTCATGAGCTCCTGAGACGTGCGGAGTAAAAAGAGCCTGCAATTACAGAGAACTGCGTAGATGATATTCGAGGGCCTGCGCATAACCGCTACGCGTTCCGCCTTGCACGGGCAATGTCAAAGTATGTTACTAGCCGCTTAGGCTTCCTGAACAGAGATATGTCTCTCATCTCTGCCACTATGACCATCGCAGAGTTGAAACAGATGCTGAAATGCTGCAAAGAAGCTTTACGTCTTCGCCAAAGCGTGGGTCATGCTTAACCAACGCCTTTATTCCGCTCTCAACGTGCTGTATGGTTGCAAGCAACTTCTAGATGATTTGATAAAGCTAGCGTTGGCCGCAGACCTGACACCAATGACTTGGCAGATTCGGATGCTTCTATGTGTTTCGCGGCTTTTCAACTCCATAGTTGCCTTCAAGATCTTCTAAACATATAATCGTACATAATAGACGTAATCGAACGAATATAAAAGAATTTAAAATACTTTGTAACAATAGATACGCCGGATTCGAACCTTATTCTTGAACGAATTATTGTACATATTATTGTACACCCCGACCTTGCTTACGTGCCGGGAGAAGGGAGAAATCGTGAGAAAGCTGATATCCTGCAAATTCAACATCGACACAGCCTGTATTGAGCTGCGAATGGAGCTCGACGGAACGCTGGAACTATGCCTGCGCAAAACGGAAGAAACGCACTGGTAAGAGAATTGAAGCCTGAATCGAACAAAGAGAAAAGGCCGCGTTTTGCGACCTTTTTTCTTTTTGGTTGGCAGTAGTCAATTGTCACTTATTTCATATCTTAACGACGAATCTTACCACAACCTCGTTTTTGTTTATTCGTGACATCCTCACATCATCCGCTTGCAAATCAACAGCCTTACAAGTATCTACAGTATGGCTGTGATCTACGTATATGAGTCGTGGACATCCACCGTGATATGTCCCAAACAAAATGAAATCGACCCGCGATTTGCCGGAATAGAAGTCCAGGAACTGCTTTGTCTCTGAGTAATGTAGCTCATGCTGCTTTTCGCCTATTTCAACTATCGGTGGAAACTCTTCTTCAATGAAAAAACCAACTCTATAACTATCTAGCGTTCCCGCTTTAACCAGTTGATTCTTGCAGACTTCATTTTTTGCATTTTCTATATAGCGGTCAATATTGGCGTAGTGGCTGTCAAAGTGGTTTTCAAAATTTAGCTTCCAGTCAAAAAAAGTTAGCTCGGCACCAACTCGCTCGACGACCATCGCCTCAGTTTTTCCCGATTTGATTTCTTCCTCCATTTCTGCCTTTGCTCTACGGTCTTTCCTGATCTGTTCCATGCCGCCACGTTTTGTTTCGCGCGACGCATCAAAGGCGAAGTGCTCGATTATTACAAGCGTACGGCCGACAATGGCATACATATCAGGAAAATCGCAACTTTGCAGGTTTGCTAAAATCGCCTCAAGCTCATTAGCCTCATTTTGCGCTTCACCATAACTATATATGCAATGGTTATTGTCTAAATACCCATATAAAATCGAGCGCTCATCCTTTTCATGTTTCAAACAGGCCACCCTTTCGCCTGCACCATCACAGGCTCATATAATACCGCCTCATCATCGCTGCCATCAGTTTTCGCCTCTCTATGAGGAACTCGTCGTAACGTGAGGCGTCCATTTCAATGACGGTCTCGGGAATACAATTTTCAGCGAGGTTTTCTTTCAACAAGGTCAGCTCAGTTATATTGCCGAGTTTCAGCTCCTTTGTCTCGCACTGGCGCAGCGCACGGCCAAAATACTCGCAGGGGGCAGCGTCGCTTATCGCCTTGTTGACCTGTGGGTCGAGATATATGTAATTCGCCACCTGGTTGTATTTTGTCTTGCTGTTGACGCCTTTGTCCCTGAGATATGCGCGAGGGAAAATGTGATGTATGTCGCCGGATATGGTGATCAGGTCTCCTACCTTGAGGCCGTTCATGAACAGCGAATTGCAATTCAGATGTTCCTGCGCCGCCAAAAACACGTTGAAGGCCGGGCTGTTCACGGACGAGGTCTCCAAATTCTGCGGCAGAGTGACCGTCCAGAACGTCTCAGATAGAGCCGAAGCCTCCGTGTCGGCCAGAAAGCTCAAAAAGCCCTTATCCTGTATGCTGCGCATATCCCTGTCCATCTGTGATTCCGGCGAGCCGATATAGCGCGAGGTGAGCGTTGAGAGCACGAACCACTTCTGGACGTAGTGCTTTATCTGGTCATTCGGGATCTCCGGCGCATCAAGCAGTATGAGATAAAGCGTGTATGCAAAGTCCAGCGTCATTGCAGAGTTCAGCAGTTTGTGAGAAACAAATCCGGCGCCCTTGATAGCCAGCACGAACTGATTGAAGTTATACTCATTGGCGAAGTTCAGGATGCCCTTATCCATCCGGTCATACGAGTCGGCTATGATGTCCTCACGAAATTCCTTTGTCTCAAAATCTCTGCCCGAGAGCAGGCTGACCAGATCTGCCAGTTTGCCGCGTCGAAACTGGTGCATAAAGGAGACACGTAGCATATCGCCGTAGTCCGGGTCATATATGTCGCCGTTGTCCTTCGCGAGCCAGCCTATCTTGGCTGCATACTTGGACTCTCCGAACTCCTTGTCCCTTATCATGTTGCCGTAAAACTCCGGCCTCACGGCAAGATGGCAGAAGTAGTCCACCGCCTTTCGCATGAGGCTGCCGCCGTGAGCAGTGTCTGCGGCCATCTTGGACATGACGAAATCGGATTGGCTCAGCGCCGTACCTTTGGAGTTGATGCGGATGAATATCTCCGTCACCTCGTCTATGTCAAGCGTGTGGGCGAGTTCAATGACACCGATTTGGCGATTAGCTATGCCTTTCAGCCTGGTGAGCGTCTCAGACAGTTCGTCCAGGTCGATATCAGGGTTATTTTGAGCATATTCGTTTTCAAACGCGCGCTGTTTAAAGTCCGGCTTAAACAGGACGGATATATCCGGTATCCAGCGCTTGTCCTTCAAATGCGAGGCGTCCTGTACGGCAAAACGTTTATTCTCGTCGGTTGCAAGCGGGTTGAAAGCAATTTTTATCCGGTCCTTGTTGAAGTCCTCATCTAGAACTTCTTCGCCGGATATGGCAGCCATGAGCGCGGTAATGCGCTGCTGGCCGTCGATCAGCACTTTTTTGCCATTAGCACGCCCGCCGTCTTTCGTTTTGACGTCCGGGTTCTTCCAGGTGATGATGTAGCCCGTTGGATAACCCTGATACAGAGAATCGATCAAATCGCGCACCTGGCTGCGTTTCCAGACAAATGGGCGCTGGATTTCGGGTATGACAAAGTCCTCGGCGTCTATCATGCCGAGAATCGAGCTGATGGTGTATTGCATAAGTGTAAATTTTTCGCCGGTCACTGCACAGCCCTCCAGTTTAGTATTTTTTTCTATGTCTGATTGATCTCAACGACCATGTTGCAAATGTTGAGTTTTTTCCTTTATCCGAGCAAGTATCGCCTCGTCCGCCGGGCAGAAGTTGTAGCCGTCAGTCTTGCCCAGCGTTATTCAGCGCAGGTCGTTGTGCCCTCACGCTGTAAAGCGCCCTCGGCTTTGCGGGCGCTATACAGCGTGAGGTGCACGATGAGGTCGGGGTAGACGTGGGTGACATCGGTGAATACGTCCCCGACGGCGACGTTGATGCCAAGTTCCCCACGGTACTCGCGCACGAGGGCCTGTTTCTTCGTCTCGCCCGGTTCGACCTTGCCTCCCACAAACTCCCGCAGCAGCCACCGCGCCTTATGCGCCGTCCGCTGGCATATCGAGAGCTTCCCAACGTCCCAGATAATGGATGAGACTGTTTCGGTCATGTCTGCACCTCAATTCGATGGGGATGTGCAAATTATACCACTATCGACAACTTGGCGCCACTATAAAAGCAAGAAGGGTCGAAAACACGTCCTTTTTGCTCGGCGCACCCTAAAGTTAAGCACACTCGATGGAAGGCATTTACCTGGGGGGCATACCTGCCATGTGAAATTATTTAGAATTGACGATTTCGCAATGACTTGATAAACTATAAATAGAATAAATAGCTAATGAAGGAGTATTTTGGGTAATTGCAGAAGCAGGGAATAGAGATATGAACATTACATTTTTGATTGGCAATGGGTTTGACCTAAATCTGGGCTTGGCAACAGCTTATTCCGACTTCGTAAAATACTATAAAGAGACAGACGCAGAAAAAAATGTGTTGATAAAATTCCGCCAGGATATCAGCGATAATGAAGCCCACTGGTCGGCGGCAGAAATTGAAATGGGTCGGTATACGGGAACGTTCAAAACAGGCCAAGGCGAGGCGTTTTCAGAGTGCCACACCGATTTTTGTAAACACCTTGCTGCCTATTTGAAACAACAGCAAGACCGCATCGACTATGATTACATTGCCAAACAAATTGAGCAAGCTTTCGCAAATATCAATGCTCTTGCAAAGCCTTATCCTGAACGGGAGCGCAGTGTAATCGAGGGCATTTATTCCCGATACGCGTCAGAGCGTACAACTTTTAATTTTATCAATTTTAACTATACCGATACGCTTGATAAGTGTATTGCCTTAATTAAAAGCAATCAGTCGGTGCTGGGAAGCCACAGAAGCGGCAGCACAATATACAACCACAGGATAGGAGAAGTGCAGCACGTACACGGTACTCTAGAATCTCAGATGGTGTTCGGTGTAAATGACGAGTCGCAGATTGCTAAACCCGACATATTTGAGTGCGATTATGGTGACATATACGAAGCTTCATTTATAAAAAAGCAAGCTAACGAAAACTACAGAGAAAATACCGACAGTAAGGTTTACAATATTCTAAAAGGCAGTCATCTGATCTATATTTATGGTATGTCAATTGGAGAAACTGATAGTCTCTGGTGGGAAAGGATATGTGAATGGCTGGCAGTCGATTCTTATCATCACTTGATCATGTATAAACATAGTCTGCCACACTTAGGACTGCTGGGGAAGGACTACTTAATCGGAGAAAGAAAAGCTCGCAATGAGATTATGGATTATTCTGCATATACAAAAGATCAATTAAAGAGCATAGGCCCAAGGATCCATGTCACTGGTGAAAACCTTTTTGGTGAACTCAACGGCGTGGCAGACAAAACAAAAAGCCCAGTAGAAATATTCTTGGACGCCGCTGATAAAGCCGCGTCGTCCTTGAATAATGGCAGCACAGAGTTTCTCGAGGCCTATCAAACAGCCACGAAGTAGAGAATTGCCGTTACAAACCGAATGGACATACACATGAACTTTAAACATGACTTAGCTGAAATATCAAGGAAAGAGCTCAACAAAGCCGGAATAGTGGTCCCAAGTGAATGGGATGACTATACCGTTTGCATGAAGCATCTGGATATTCACCATAGATTCTTTGACTCAAGTGTTTCTTATATGGTGGCATATTCAAAAGAGCTAAAGAAAAAGCTGCCAACTCTTACGTCGAAAGAGCAATATGCAATTAAAGATATTGAAGAAAGACTAAAAACCCAAAAATCAATAGTCCCATACATGAGCAAGCAAATTCGAGCTATATCTGTGAGCAAGTCGGATTTTCTGTTAAAAAATTGGAATATATATCATCTGCATCTGGAAAAAGATACTGATGGGCGCAGCAATGGTAATCTGCTGTTCTTTCAACCACAAGGGCGATTTGTTCGCTTTATTGATGTGCGTCCACATCCCAAGGGAAGTGCATGGTTTGATCGAGAGCTATTTGATATCATATATGACAACTGGCCGTTCCTTCTGAATTATAGGCCGGATATGAAACCAACGGTCACTGTTCCTGACGAGAAGGTACATGATGCGCTTAAGAAGACGGTTTTAGCATTACCATTTAGAGAGGGATGCATTTTCCCGACCAGCTTAGGTGTGGCCTCATCCGGAGACAGCAGCATGGCTGTGATGAAAGCAAACCGCATTTTCAATAATTTGACTGCTTGGGAGTTAGAGCTGAACAAGAAAGAGAAAGAAATTCGACGAGAAATTAGAAAGCTAAAGCTGCGCGAACCGGATCTGTTAGAGTATCGTTTGGAAATAGAATCAGGTTTTTTTATTGCTTACGAAATCCATACACACATTAAAATCGAACTGTTTAGAGTGCCATAAGTAAACCAGCACACGAATTGTCGCTGTGAGTAGGCTCGACACCAAAACATTACTTGTAATCCCGCCGCAAACCTGCTAATGTGTGTCAAGCACAAAAGAATAGAAGTACAGGATAAAAAATAGGCATAGCAAAAGGACCTGCAACATATTCCGGCTGCAGGCCTGGGAGGATATGACCCGTACATATAATGATGGCTGTGCTGCGGAGCAGCATGGCCATCGTTGTTTCGTATCAGGCGGTCTCTTCTAAAGCGTTCAGGTATTCTTTGACCTTTGCATAATAGATTCGCAGAAATTTGGCGGAGCCGGCAACAGTATAAACGTAAAAGTGCTTTCCTTCGGCTCGCTTCTTATCCATAAAACAAAACACTGGATTAGCAGTATTCGCACGAATGAGCGTCATTGACATGATCACAAACAACACTCTTCTAAGATGTGGAGAGCCACGTTTGGACACATGACGGCTTTTCGAATCGAAGCTTCCTGACTGGTATGGCGAAGCGTCAACGCCTGCGTATGCAACCAGCGCCCCTTTGTGCGAGAATCGACGCACATCACCGACCTCTGCCATAAGCTGAGGGCCTGCAACCTTTCCAATGCCCTCCATATTAATTACCAGTTCATATTTAGGCAGCATTGAAGCAAGGCGATTCCTCTCGGTTCTAATTGCTTCGAGGGAGTCATAGATAGCATTCAGGCTATTTGTCGCTTACGTTATAAGAAACTTTGTACTATCATTTTGGGAAGCGTGGCAACTGCTTCGCAGCATCCCTGCAGTTGTTGCGGTCCTTTCATAGAGTCGGCTCTGGATTTTTAACAGCTGACGATTCTCGTCCTCGCCAGCGTATTCCTGTAAGTCGATCCAGAAGGTAAGACCGTAGTTCGCAATTTTCATCGCGTCCGCACGGTCTGTTTTGACCTTACGAATAGAGTTGTCGCTAAAATTGTGGATAAGAATTGCGTTCACAACACTTACATAGAACCCGGCTTCTTTCAGAGTCATCGCAATTGGCCGCCAGTACATCCCGGTGTGTTCCATAATGATACTGATTTCTCCGTCAAGTTGTCTGAGCTTCGCGACCAGCTTTTAAGGCCTACTGCAGTATGCTCAACATCAAACGGCAGAAGAACAACTTTTGTTACACGAATGTACGGATCACTCCGATAACTCAACCTGCATCAATCGAACGCTGCAATGAAAGGGCCGGCTGACAGTTTGCACCATCGAGCGTGGTTAGCTCAAGCAATGCTTCGAAAGGCCGATTACCCTCTCATTGTAGCTTTGGTAAGAACCGCTGAACAGCACATTCTTTAACATGCTGCTTTTGGGGTCAAGCATATTGTGCAAGCAATGGGAGTGTCCGGACACTCCCGAAAAACACTTGCCGGGACAAACTCCGGAGAACGCACATTCTGTGCGGCGGCGCATCCTGCGGATGCTTGGTTTTGAGCCGGAACAGATCATCTGTCCCGGCTCTTTTCGCTCTCAACAATATCTTGATGAGATATTATTTCCTCTTTACATCTCTGCATAAGAGAGATATAATGCAATTACTATCTCGTAAGGATGTGAGCTCGTGCGCTCGGTGCTGCACATTGACATGAACGCCTGCTATGCCTCCATCGAGTGCCTCTATGACCCGTCCATACGGAACCTGCCGGTAGCGGTGGGCGGGGACGTGGAGGCGAGGCATGGGATAATACTGGCGAAAAACCAGATCGCCAAGCGCTACGGCGTCAAGACCGGCGAGGCGCTCTGGCAGGCAAAACAGAAATGCCCGGAGCTGCACATCGTGCCGCCGCACTTTGACCGCTACCTGCGCTTTTCCCGCATGGCCCGCGAGATTTACGCGGATTACACCGACCTCGTGGAGCCCTTCGGCCTCGACGAAGTTTGGTGCGACGTTACCGGGACGCAGAAACTCCGCGAGCGCGGGATGGAGGCACTTGCAAATGAGATACGCGAGCGCGTCAAGTTCGAGCTGGGCATCACCGTCTCAGTCGGCGCGTCCTGGAACAAAATCTTCGCCAAGCTCGGCTCAGACTACAAAAAGCCCGACGCCGTCACCGTGTTCACACCGGAGAACTACCGCGACAAGGTCTGGCCGCTGCCCGCCTCAGATTTGCTCGGCG